>Ga0070738_10001981_pt1 | contig 35197 bp, 33 predicted proteins | sample Coa_R2_2_FD_66446 | JGI IMG/M metagenome (GOLD analysis project Ga0070738, IMG submission 66446) | Surface soil microbial communities from Centralia Pennsylvania, which are recovering from an underground coalmine fire - Coalmine... | ecosystem: Environmental > Terrestrial > Soil > Unclassified ...
GGCGGATGACTCTGGCCAATATAATAACGTTGGATAGGTAATGGACTGCGCCAGCACGCGGCGGGCGCGGAGGAGTCACGGAGGGCCGCGGAGGGCCACGGAGGGTTCGGTGCTCCGCCGCTGCTCGCGCTGTCGTCCCTGTGCAACCTCGGGGCTGCCGCCCGCCTTGCGGGGGCGGGGCGGCACCGGGCCAGGCTCTCCCGCGAGCGGGGCAGGCGGCGAAATGGTTCAGCCGAATACCGGCTCCACGCGCACCGGGAAGCGCACCGAGCGGGCGATGAAGCATTTTGCATGCGCCGCTTCATGCAGCGCGGCGGCGCGCGCGCGGTCGGCGCCTTCGGCGAGCGTCACCCTGGGGCGCAGCACGGCTTCGGTGAACTCGCCGCTGCCGTCGGCGTGCTCGGCCAGGATCGCCTCGGCATCGTCGCGGTAGGCCGTCGCGACGATCCCGGCCTCGGCGCAGAGATGGAGATACCAGAGCATGTGGCAGGCCGAGAGCGACGCCACCAGCAGCTCCTCGGGATTGTAGCGGTCCGGCGCGCCGCGGAAGGCGGGATCGGCGGAGCCGGGAATGTCCGGCTTGCCTGGCGCGATGATGCGATGGTTCCGGTCGTACGCGCGGTACGAGCTGGTGCCGCTGCCGCGGTTGCCGGTCCATTCGACGGTCGTGCCATAGCGGTGCGTTTTCACGGCGGGTCGGGTTCCCTGGCAAGGATACGTTCGATCGCGGCGGCGAAGGCGGCGGGATCGCACTCGGCGCGCACGCGCGCGGCGGCGTTGTCGCGCAGCTTGGTCCACAGCGCCTCATCGCGGTAGGCGAACAGGATTTCGGTCGCGAAGCCGACTGCATCGTTCACCCGCGCGCACATCAGATCGCGCGCGCGCTCCCAGCCGAGCTGGGCGGCGAGCAGGTCGGTCGCCACAGAAGGGAGGCCCATCGCGGCCGCTTCGTGCAGCTTGTAGGGAATGCCGGCGGCGAAGCGGGTCGGCGCGACGAACAGCCGGTGGCTGTCGTAGAGCGGACGAAGATCGGCCACCGGCCCGCGCAGCGTGATGCGCGGATGCAGGCCGAGCGGTGCGAGATCAAGGCCGGGCGCGACAAAGCCGGCCACCGTGAGGCGGCATTCCTCGCCGAGTTCGTCCTCGAGCATGGGCAGCACGTTGTCGGCGAGCCAGCGCAGCGCGTCGAGATTGGGCGCCGAGGGTTCGCCGATCGCGCCGACGAACAGCAGGCCCTGTCGCTCGGCAAAGGGGCGGGGCGTTAGTTCCGCCCGGCGGCAATGACCGAGTACTGCGACATCGTCAAACCCGATAGCGCGCAGCGTCGCCGCCTCGGCCTCGTTCACGGCGACGATCGCTTGGCAGAACCAGGCGTCGGCGAACTCGGCGCGGAGCGCGGCATCGACATCGAACGGGCCCGCTTCGGGATCGGCCGCACGGCGCGCCGCCTCGCGCAGCGCCGCGATCGCCTCGGTGTCGAGCACGATCCTGACGCCCCCCAGCACGTCCACGCCGCCGCGCTCTAGGAGCGGGCGGAGGCGGGCGAGATTGTGCGTCCGCCCGATCCAGATCGTGTCGTAATAGCCGCGCCGCTCGCGTAGGAATGCTTCGAAATCCCGCAAGTGCCGGTCGTGCATCACCTCGACGTTGTCGGGCAGGTCGGCATAGACATCGGCCAGGCCGGGCGGCGCCGGCAGGACGGGAAACACCGTCACATGCCGCCCGGAAGCGGCCAGCGCGCGCACGACATCGTTCGCGCGCACGAACCCCTGGCCGAGATGGCGCAGCGGAATTCGGTCGTCGATGAACAGCACCCGGCCCCGGTTCGGTCCGGCGGTGCGGGCGAACAAGTGGGCGCGCGGATGTTCCGCGTAACGGCTCCGTAGCCGCGCCATGTGCTTGCGGACGAAAATCTGACGCCGCTCGGCGATCGCCCGCTCGGCGTCGGCGACCGCTTGCGAAGTGCCGTGCTCGAGATGGCGCACGATAACCGACGGGTCATAAACGACGCGGTGCCCCGCCTCGCGCATCCGGAGGCAGAGGTCGGCATCCTCGTAGTAGCCCGGCGCGAAGGCGGGATCGAAGCCGCCGAGCGCGCGCACGAGTGCGGTGCGCGTGAGCAGGAACGCCGCCGAACAGTAATCGACGTCGCGCACGAAATTGACCTCGGGCGCGAGCGGCGAGGCGTCGCGCATATAGCCCGCGGTGGTGCCGCCGCGCCAGATAATGGAGCCCGCCTCCTGCACGGCGCCGTGCGTGCGCACGAGCATCGCGCCCACCGCGCCGATCGTCGGGTCGGCGTCGAGGCGGGCGCGGGCGGCCTCGATTGCGCCGGGGCCAAGCTCCACGTCGTTGTTGAGGAAGAGCAGCACCGGCGCGCGCGCCGCCGCGAGCCCCGCGTTGCAGCCGAGGACGAAGCCGACATTCTCGGCAAAGCGCAGGATTTGCGCGCCGCGAACGTGGCGCTCGATCGTCTTCGTTTCGTCCGAGGAGCCGGAGTCGACCAGCACGAGGTCGAGCGGGCCTGGGAACGCGGCGCGCAGACCGGCGAGCGCGGCCATCGTGAGCGCGAAGCGGTTGTGCAGCACGAGCACGACGCTGAGTGCGGGCGCGGCGCCCTCGTGGCCGAAATCGAGCGAGCGGCGGCCGTGCAGGGGCAAGAGCGCCTCGGCGTTGGCGACAAACAGCGCCTTGGTTTGCGGTTCGGGCGGCGGGGTGAACGTCGCGTCTTGCGCCCGGCTGCCGAACAGGGCGAAGGCGGCGAGGCCGGAACGGAGGTCGGTGGTGCGGATCGGCGAGCGCCGCCAGGCCGCCACGGGATCCAGCCCAGGGGCGGGAAGCAGGCCGGCCGCCAGCCCATGACGGAGGAAGTGACGCAACAGGCCGCGCGGCGCCTCGTCCGGGCCGAGCTGCGCGCGGTAGAAGTCGCGGCTGAACCAGGGGCTCGGATCGGCCCGGTCGTGATCCAGCGCCGCGGCCAGCGCCTCGGCGGTGAAGGGGCCGGCAAAGAGGTCGGGCTCGGCGTCGCGCATGTAGCGCGGGTCGATCAGCGGGTGCGGCGAGCGGCCCTCCGCGACGCCGTGCTCCAGGAAGTGCAGCAACGGGTCGGCCCCCGCCTCGGCGATGTCGGGGTGGCGGAGCACGTACCAGGCGCGGTCGAAATACCAGGAAAGGTCGGGCCGCGCGGGCGGCGGCAAGGCCAGGTAGCGGCGGATCGCGGCCGGATCGTCCTTTTCGGCGCCGAGCCGGGCGAGGCTCAGCGCCGGATCGATGAAGGCCGAGGCGAAGCGCGCCAGCACCTCCTCAATCGGGTAATCCAACGATGCGCTGTCCATCCCGTCCTCGGCTAGCAAGCGTCAAGGCAGGTTCACAAGCAATTTCCGGGGTTAAGCTTCCGTGGCAGTTGAGCCGGCGGGGGCCGCGGGGCTTGCCTGCCCAGGCCCCCTTTGTCATAAGCCCGTTGTTGTCGGCGGCGCGGAAGACGGCGCGAGTCGGGTGGCTCCCGCCCAGGGTTGAAGCCCCGTAGCGAAAGGAGCCTTGCTTGCCGGACGGCGGCCAGCACTTCCCGGCACTTGTCCTGAACGCCGATTTCCGGCCGCTGTCTTATTTTCCGCTGTCCGTCTGGTCCTGGCAGGATGCCGTGAAGGCGGTGTTCCTCGATCGCGTGTCGGTGCTGAGCGAGTACGCAACCGAGGTGCGCTCGCCGAGCCTGACGATGAAGCTGCCGAGCGTGATCGCGCTCAAGGACTATATCCAGTCGGCGCGGCGCCCGGCCTTCACGCGGTTCAACGTGTTCCTGCGCGACGGCTTTTCCTGCCAGTATTGCGGCGACCGGTTCCCGGCGCAGGACTTGACGTTCGATCACGTCGTGCCGCGCTCGCGCGGCGGGCGGACGATCTGGGAGAACGTCGTCACCGCCTGTGGGGAGTGCAATCTCCGCAAGGGCTCGCGCCTGCCGCGCGAATGCGGGATGGTGCCACGCGGCGCGCCGCGCCGGCCGACCACGTGGGAATTGCAGGACAAGGGAAGGGCGTTCCCGCCCAACTTCCTGCACGAGAGCTGGCGCGACTACCTTTACTGGGACACCGAGCTCGAGAGCTAGCTCGCGACGGGCAATCCGGCCTTCTTCCAGGCCGCGAGGCCGCCTTCGACATGGCAGGCCGATTTGAGCCCGAGATCCTGCGCCGCCTGCACCGCCATCGCCGACCGCTCGCCGAAGGCGCAGTAGAACACGAGGCGCTTGCCGGTGGCGGTGGCGAGCTCGTGCAGGATGCCGTCGGGACGCAAATTTTCCTGCAGCTCGGGATAAGGGGCGTGCAGCGAGCCGGGGATCACCCCGTGCTTGGCCCGCTCCTCCTTCTCGCGGAGGTCGATCAGGGCGATGCCGCGGTCGCCGAGCAGCGCCTGCGCCTGCTGGGGCGAGAGCGCCCAGCCGCGGCGCGCGATCTCCTGCTGCGCCAGCCCCTGGTGCATGTTCGCGGGCACCGCGACATCCATCATCTTCGGGTTGGCGAGATTGAGATTGCTCATCAGCGCGACATACTCATCGACCGAGCGCACTTGGAGGCGCGGGTTGAAGGCGCGTTCCTCGGCGATCGTGCTGACCGTATCGCCCTTGTAGTCGTGCGCCGGATAAACCAACGTTTCGTCCGGCAGCTTGAGCAGGCGGTCGAAGATCGAGTGGTACTGTGCCCGCGCGTCGCCGTTCTGGAAGTCGGTGCGTCCGGTGCCCCTGATCAGCAGCGTGTCGCCGGTGAACACGCGGTCCGACAGCACGAAGCTGTAGGAATCGTCAGTGTGGCCGGGCGTGTAGATCACGTCGAGCGTGATGCCCTCGACCCGCAGCCGGTCACCGTCGCCGACGCGCATGGAGACGCAATCGACCCCGCTCTGTTCGCCCATCACGGTGATGCAGTGGGTACGGTCGCGCAGCGCGCCGAGGCCGGTGATGTGATCGGCGTGCAGATGGGTATCGACCGCCTTGACGAGCTTGAGGTCGAGCTCCTCGATCAGGTGCAGGTAGCGATCCACCTTTTCGAGCACCGGGTCGATGATCAGCGCCTCCCCGCCGCGGCGGCTGGCGAGCAGGTAGGTGTAGGTACCGGAGGCGGCGTCGAATAGCTGGCGGAAGATCATCGTCGTCCCCCTCCCACGCGCGGGGGAAGATACTACTCCGGCCTGGGGCGTCGCTGGCAAGGATTTGGCCCCCGGGTCCGAACCCCGCGCACCGCCTTGTGTGGTCGGGGGGGCATATCTAGGTTGAACGACCTGGAGGAGGTGGCAGATGGCACTCAGGATCAATTCGGTTGCGCCGGATTTCGAGGCGCAGACCACCGAAGGAAAAATCCGCTTTCACGACTGGATCGGCGATCATTGGGCGATCCTGTTTTCCCACCCCAAGGACTTCACGCCCGTGTGCACGACCGAGCTCGGCTACATGGCGCGGCTGAAGCCCGAATTCGATAAGCGCAACACGAAGATCATCGGGCTTTCCGTCGATCCGGTGGACAATCACGGCAAGTGGGCCAAGGACATCGAGGAAACCCAGGGTGCCGCGGTGAACTACCCGATGATCGGGGACACCGACCTTAAGGTTGCGAAGCTTTACGACATGCTGCCGGAGGACACGTCCGGCACGAGCGAGGGCCGCACGCCGGCCGACAACGCGACGGTGCGGACGGTGTTCATCATCGGCCCCGACAAGCGCATCAAGGCAATGCTGATCTATCCGATGAGCAGTGGGCGCAATTTCGACGAGATATTGCGCCTCTTGGATTCGCTCCAGCTGACGGCGAAGCATCCGGTGGCGACGCCGGTGAACTGGCGGCCGGGCGATGATGTGATCATCCCGCCCTCGCTTTCCGACGAGCAGGCGAAGGAGAAGTTCCCCGGCGGCTGGAAGACGCTGAAGCCCTATCTGCGGGTGACGGCGCAGCCGCGCTAGTCCGCGCGCTTGGCGGAGTGGCCCCCACCCCTGGCCCCTCCGCCCCGAGGGGCGGAGGGGAACAGCGAGAGGGTGAGGGCGCATGTCGGACCGGCGTTTCGCGGAGGTGATCGTGGCCGGCCTCGGCGCGTTCGGGGCGGCCACGCTGTGCGCGCTGTCGCGGCGCGGCGTGCGCGCGATCGGGATCGATCGCTACCATCCGCCGCATACCTCGGGATCGAGCCACGGCGAGAGCCGGATCACCCGGCTCGCGGTCGGCGAGGGGGCGGCCTACGCGCCGTTCGTGCGCCGCTCGCACGTGCTGTGGCGGGAGCTTGAGCAGGAGACCGGCCGGCGCCTGATGCTGCAAACGGGCGGGCTGGTGATCAGCCCCGCGGCAGGCGGCGCCGTGCATCACGGCAAGACGAGCTTCGTGCGCGAGACGATCGCAGTGGCCGAGGCGTTCGGCATCGCGCACGAGGTGCTGAACGCGGATGCGATCGCCGCCCGCTTTCCGCAGCTCGGACTGCGCGGCGACGAGCTCGGCTACTACGAGCCCGAGGCGGGAATGCTGTTCCCCGAGGCGTGCATCGAAGCGGAGCTGGAGGTGGCGGCGCGCGCCGGCGCGACGATCCGCACCGGCGAGACCGTGCGCGAGGTGCAGGAGGCGGCGGAGGCGGTGACGGTCGTCACCGATGCGGCCAGCTACAGCGCCGGGGCGGTGGTGATGGCGACCGGTGCGTGGCTGGCGGGCATGGCGGGCGGCGCGGTTGCGCGCCATGCGCGCGTGCTGCGCCAGACCTTCCATTGGTTCGCGCCGGATGATCCCGAGCTTTATGCGCCGGGACGGTTTCCGGTCTTCATCTGGATCCATGGTGCCCGCGAAAGAGACAGCTTCTATGGCTTTCCGATGCCGCCGGGCAGCGCCGGAGTGAAGGTCGGCACCGAGCAATATACCGAGACAGCCGATCCCGACTCGGTCGAGCGCCAGGTGGCCCCCGAGGAAAGTGCCGCGATGCACGAAGCCCATGTCGCCTCCCGCCTGCGCGGCGTGACGGCGAGGCCGACACGCGCGAGCGCCTGCCTCTATACGGTGACGTCGGATCGGAACTTCATCGTCGATCGCGCGCCGGGTCGCGCGCGGGTGCATCTGATCTCCGCCTGCTCGGGGCACGGCTTCAAGCACTCCGCCGCGATCGGCGAGGCGGTGGCGCAACGGCTGACGGGCGAGGCATCGTTGCCGCTGGAGCCGTTTTCGCTGGCGCGGTTCGCGCGCTAGGCTTGCGCCCGGAGGTGACGATGCGCCAAGGGATGATCTGCGCGCCGCAGCCGGAAGCGGCCGAGGCGGGGGCCGAGATCCTGCTGGCGGGCGGCAACGCGGTCGACGCGGCGATCGCCTGCGCGCTCGTGCAGGGCGTGGTCGATCCGCTGATGGCCGGCATTGCCGGGTTCGGCAGCATGGGCGTGCTGCTGCCCGCGCGCGGCGTGCACCTCTATGTCGATTTCCATGCACCCGCGCCGCGTGCGGCTCGCCCCGACATGTGGCAAGACCTTGTGCTCTCCGAGGCTCGCGACGGCTACGGTTTCATCCTGCGCGGCAACGTCAACGACGTAGGCTACCAGTCCGTCTGCGTTCCGGCGAGTCTCGCCGCCTATTACGAAGCACACCATGCGTGGGGCGTGCTGCCCTGGGCGGAAATCGTCCAACCCGCCATAGCGTTGGCGGAAGGCGGCTTCTTCGTGCGCCCCCACATGCATTTCTTCTGGTCCGATCCGGGCATGATGGGCCGCGTGCCCAACCCCGAGCGCATCCGCCACACGCCGGCGGCGCGCGCGCTTTACTGCCGCGAGGACGGGTCGCCGAAGCGGGTGGGCGATCCGGTCCGCAACCCCGATCTCGGCGCCGTGCTGCGGATCGTCGCGCGCGACGGCGCGGATGCGTTCTACCGCGGCGAGATCGCGCGCGCGATCGCTGAGGATTTCCGTGCCAATGGCGGACTGCTGTCGCGCGAGGATCTGGAAAATTACCGCCCCGTGCGCGCCGAGCCGCTCTGGGGCAGCTACCGGGGCTGGAGGATCGCCACCAACCGTCCGCCCGGCGGCGGCATCATGCTGATCGAGATGCTGAATATCCTGGAGCACTTCGATCTCGCCGCGCTCGGCCATAACAGCGCCGACTATGTGCGCGTGGTCGCCGAGGCGATGAAATACGCGACCATCGACAAGGACCGCCATGTCGGCGATCCGGCCTTTCTCGACATCCCCGTCGCGCGGCTGACGGCGAAAGATTATGCGGCCCAGCTCGCCGCCGCGATCAAGACCGGGCAGAAGGCAAGCGTGCCGCGCTTCAACGCCGGTCTTGCAAACAAGGACACAACCCACATATCCGTCATCGACCGCGAGGGGGCGTGCGTGTCGATGACGCACTCGCTCGGCATGCCGTCCGGCGTGATCACGCCTGGCTTGGGCTTCATGTACAACGGCTGCATGGGCGTTTTCGATCCGCGCCCCGGCCATCCTGGCTCCATCGCGCCCGGCAAGGCTCGGTTTTCGTCCGTCTGTCCGTCCATCCTGTTTCGTGAGGGGAAGCCCGCGTTGGTGATCGGCGCACCGGGAGCGACGCAGATCGCGATGGGCGTGCTGCAGGCGATCCTGAACGTGATCGACTTCGGCATGACGATGACCGAGGCGGTCAGCGCGGCGCGCTTCTCCGCCACTTCGAACGCGATCGACGTGTCGAACCGTATCCCGCGCTTCGTTCAGCGCGCCTTGGAGGCAGAGGGTTACGAGGTGATCCGCAGCCCCTACACGTTCGGCTTTGCCGCCGTGCATGGAATCCGGATCGTGGACGGCCGCCTCGACGGCGGCGCCGATCCGGGGCACGACGGGGTGGCGATCGCGGTCTAGGCGGGCGCGGCGGCCGGCTCTTCTTCGCTCTGGCGGAACGGGCCTTCCTTCGCCAGCAGGGCCATCTCGCGGCGGACCGAGGGGCGTTCGTGGGCGAGGAAATCGGCAACGGCGCGCCGCAATCCGGGATGAGCGAGCCAATGCGCGGAATAGGTTTCTGCCGGAACGTAGCCGCGCTGGATCTTGTGCCGCCCCTGCGCGCCCGCCTCCACGCGCTTGAGGCCGTGCGCAATCGCCCAGTCGATCGCCTGATAATAGCAGAGCTCGAAATGCAGGAACGGCCAGTCGCCGCGGCAGCCCCAGTTGCGGCCGTAAAGCGTGTCGCTGCCGGCGAGGTTGAGCGCGCCGGCAACCGGCACGCCGTCCTTCTCGGCGAGCATCAAGACCACGCGCCCGCCCAGCCGCTCCGACAGTAGCGAAAAGAACCGGCGCGTCAGATAGGCGCTGCCCCATTTGCGATCGACCGTCGAGCGATAGAAGCGGAAGAACGCATCCCAGTGGCCCTCGGTGATCTCATCGCCCGAGAGCGCGCGGAACGTCAGCCCGGCCGCGTGCGCGTCGCGCCGCTCGCGCCGCAAGGTCTTCCGCTTGCGCGAGGAGAGTGCCGCGAGGAAGTCGTCAAAATTTCCATAGTTCTGATTGTGCCAATGGAACTGCATACCGAGGCGCTGCAGCCAGCCGGCCTCGCCGAGCGCCTCCCATTCGCGGCGGGTGCAAAACGTCACATGCACGCCCGAGAGATCGAGCTCCTGGCAGGCCTGCGTCAGCGCGCCGGCAAGCACGGCAACCGGCAGCGGGGAATCGGGACGGATGAGCAGGCGCGGGCCGGGCACCGGGCTGAACGGAACTGCGACCTGAAGTTTGGGGTAGTAGCTGCCGCCCGCGCGCTCCATCGCGTGCGCCCAGGAATGGTCGAACACATATTCGCCGTAGCTGTGCGATTTCGCGTACATCGGCGCGACCGCGACCAGCCGGTTCTCGGCATCGCGCAGCGCGGCGTGCTGCGGCAGCCAGCCCGTACGCGGACCCGCCGAGCCGCTGTCCTCCAGCGCGCTCAGGAAGGCGTGGCTGACGAACGGATTATCCGGCCCGGCGCACGCATCCCAATCCGCAGGGGCGATCTCGGCGATCGCGGAATGGAGCGTCAGGGTGATGGCGCGGGAGCCGTCCGGCATGAGTGCGATCTAGGCGCCTAGAAGATCTCGAACATACCCTCGACTTCCACCGCCGCGTCGAGCGGCAGCGACGGCGCGCCGATCGTCGTGCGCGCATGGCGCCCGGCATCGCCGAACACCGCGACGGCGAGGTCGGACGCGCCGTTCATCACCTTGGCGTGCTCGGTGAATTCCGGCTCGCAGGCGATATAGCCACCGAGGCGAACCACGCGCCGCACGCGGTCCAGCTCGCCGCAGGCCGACTTGAGCTGGGCGAGCACATTGAGAAAGCAGAGCCGGGCGGCGCGCTGGCCCTGCTCGACCGAGAGCCAGCGGCCGAGCTTGCCGGTGACGCTCACCTGTCCGCCGGAGGCGGGAAGCTGGCCGGAGACGACGACGAGATTGCCCGATTGGACGAACGGCGCGTAGGTCGCGACCGGCGCCATCGGATCGGGCAAGGATATGCCCAGCTCGGCGAGCCGGGTTTCGATGCGTCCGGGCATCAGCGCTCCTGCTCAGTTTCCGCTCGCCCGCTCCTAGCAGCTTCGTCCTCAGCTCCCAACCACCCGGAAGTTGCGCCGCCGGGCGCGGGGATCGTCCGGCAGTTCGAGCGGCAGCGAGAGCGGGGCAGGGGGGTGCGGCGGCTCCTCGGGCTCGGCGGCGGGCAGGTCGCGCTGACCGAGATAGTTGGAAGCGAGATGGCGGAACACGTAGTCGGGTACCGAGGTGGCGGCCTGCACGGCAGGATCGCCCTCGACCTTGCCGGACGGGCCGAAGCGGGTCTGCACGAACGCCTCCACATACTCGGAGAGCGGCACGCCGTGCTGCAGGCCGATGCTGACGGCGCCGGCGAATGCCTCCATCAGCCCGCGCACGGCGGCGCTGTCTTTCGGCAACGCGATCGAGAGCTCGCCGAGCGTTCCGTCCGGGTACTCGCCGGTGCGAATGTAGATGCGGTGGCCGCCGAGCGTGGCCTTCTGAGTGTAGCCGGCATGGCGCGCGGGCAGCTCGCGCCGACCCGCCGCAGCCGTTTCCGGCGCGGCGGGCAGACGCGCCGGTTCGGCCTGTGCCTGCATCGTGTCGAGCAGGTCGGCCAGCGCGGTCCGCATCGCGCGGTGCTCGCCTTCGCCCGGCCGCTCGAACACCGATTGGCCGGCGAGCTCGGCGGCGAGCGCCGCGTCGGCGCTCAGGCCGCGGGCGGCGAGGAAGGCGCGTGCGGCGCGGGTGAGGCCGTGGGTGCCGACAGGAGCGAAGGCGGGGGCGATGCCGCCGGTCTCGGCGCCGAGCAGGGCGTCAACCGGGCCGGGCGCGTCCGCGCCGACGCGCAGCGTGCGCCCGGCCAGCAGCGGGTGGGCGGCAGCCGCCCCGGCACGGGCGCGCAGCCGCGTGAGAACCAGGCGGGCGATGGCGCGCCCCTGGGGGCTGCCATACTCGGCGCCATGCGCGGCGATGAGACCGGCCAGATCGGTGACGCCGAGCGTGAGCGTGGCGGCTTCGGGCGCGGCCACGGCGAGGGCGAGCGCCCCTGTTTCAACCGCTTCGTCGAAGGCGGCGGTCTCGAAGCCGGACTCGACGAAGGCGGCGAGGTTGAGGACGAAGCGCGCATCCGCCAGCGGCTCGCCCCGCCAGATCGCGGGGGCCGGCGCACCTTGGCGGTGCAGCAGCATCCGGTGCAGGCGCGTCGCCAATCCGGTGCTGAGGCAGGCGCGCGCCAGCGGCCCAATCCAGGCCTCGGCGGCGCGATCGAGCCGCGCCGGACCGGCGCCCGGCGCGAGCGCCGCGAGCGCCGCCGCCGCCGTGTCGTCCCAGTCGGCGGGGATCGTGACTTGGCGGGGAAAGGCGTCGGGATCGGCCCCCGTCCTGACGGTTCGCAGCCGCACGCCGTGCCAGAGGGGGTTGGTTCGCATACCCCAATGCTAGAGGCGGCAAATAGGGGAGAGAAGCGGATTTTGTATGATCCAGGAGCGTGAGCCACAAAATCCTGTGGATCTTTCGACGCCGTGAGGTGAGGTGGACCGGCGGGCAAGGGCTTCGTATATGCGCCGGCATGAACTTCGGAACGCGGCTGTTCACCTGGGTTCGCGGGCGCCGGGTCGGCGCCGACGAGCTGGGCAACGTCTATTGGGAGGAAAAGCGTCCGCGCCGCGGCATGCGGGCGCGGCGCTGGGTGACCTACGCGGGCACCGTGGAGGCGACCAAGGTGCCGCCCGAATGGGACGCATGGCTGCGCTACACCACGCAGGCGCCGGTGCCCGCCTCCGCGCGGCGGCCCTGGCAGAAGCCGCCTATCGAGAACCCGACCGGGACGCCCGCAAGCTATCGGCCGCCGGGCCATGACTATCAGGGCGGCCTGCGCGCGCGTGCCACCGGCGACTACGAAGCCTGGACCCCGGGCGCCTGAGCGCCGCCGATGCACCGACGCAACGCCATCGAGGTCGTGACCGGGCTGGTCGTGCTGATCGTCGCAATCGGCTTTCTCGGCTATGCGATCTCGCGTTCGGGCACGGGCGCGCCGAGCGGCGGCTATACGCTCTATGCGGATTTCAACAGCATCGCCGGGCTTGGCGTCGGATCGGACGTGCGGCTCGCCGGCGTGAAGGTGGGGAGCGTGGCATCCGAGACGGTCGATCCCAAGACCTACCTCGCCCGCGTCGCCATGAGTATCGAGCCGGGGCTGCGGATCCCGCGCGACAGCGGGGTGACGGTGGCGAGCGAGAGCCTGCTCGGCGGCGAGTATCTTTCTATATCCCCGGGCGGAGACGAGCAGATGCTTCAGCCGGGACAGAGCTTCACAACCACGCAGGGGGCGATCAGCCTCCAGGATCTGCTGGGAAAGTTCATCTTCAGCGCCACCAATATGGTGAGCGCGATGACAAGCTCGGCCGGGAAGGCCGGGGGGCCGCCGGCCGCGGGCAGTGCGGCTGGGAGCGGAGGCGCCGCATCCGATGCTCCCGGCGGGCCGCTGAAATGAGCGCGAAGCCGCCTGCCGTGTGGCCGCAGAGCGATGGCCAGCCCGTGTCCTGCCGGGAGAAGTTGAAGATGCTGGCCGAGACCCATACGGAAGTGGCGCAGGCTCTGCAGGATGCGTTCGAGGACGCGGTGCTGATGGGCGTCGACGAGGACGCGATGCGCCGCGTGCTGAACGACATCGTGGCGGGCCTGGAAAGCCCGAAGCGCGCGCGGTGAGGATGAAGGCGGCGCTGGCCGCCGCTTGCCTGACGGTTGCGTTCGCGTGGGCGCAGCCGGTCCCGCCGATCCAGAGCCAGCCTTTGCCGCCGCCCGGCCCCGCGCAGCCGCAGGGTGCCCAGCCTGGCGCCTCCCAACAGGGGGCCGGCCAGCCCCAGTGGCCGCCGCCGGAGCAGTGGGTGCCGCGCAGTGCCGCCCGGTTGCAGCTTCTCGACAAGCTCGAGGCAACCAGCCGGACCGTCGAGGTGCGAGTCGGTCAGTCGGTCCAGTTCGGCTCACTGACGATCGCGGTGAAATCCTGCCTCGTGCACCCGCCCGACCAGCAGCCGGACGCGGCCGCCTGGCTCGACATCACCGATGGCCGCCCGAACGAGCCGGGCTTCCAGGGCTGGATGCTGGCGCGCGAACCCTGGGTCGCGATGCTGCAAAGTCCGCTCTACGACGTTCGCGTGGCGGGATGCGGATGAGCGGGCCGAACGGCCTGCCGGCCTTCGGCCGGGCGGCGCTGTTGCTCGATGTGGACGGCACGCTGCTCGATTTCGCGCCGACGCCCGATGCGGTGATCGTCCCGCCGGGGCTACTCGATACATTGCGGCTGATAAAGAGCCGTCTCGGCGGGGCGCTGGCCGTGATCAGCGGCCGGCCGGTGGAGCAGGTGGAGCGTTTCCTCGCTGACGCCCCGCACGCTATCGCCGGGGAGCATGGCGGCGCGATCCGCCACGGACCGGGCGAGCCGCTCGAACGGCCGCCGCTTGCCGAGCTGCCGGCCGGGTGGCTTGAGGAGGCGAAGCGTATCGTCGCCGCCCATCCGGGCGCGCTGCTGGAACGCAAGGCGCGCGGCCTCGTCCTGCACTACCGCGCCGTGCCGGAAGCCGGCGCGGTGCTCGGTGATTGGCTGCGCGGGCTGGCGGCGCGCCGGCCGGATGCGTTCGAGGTGCTGGATGGCAACATGGCCTTCGAGCTGCGGCCGCTCGGGGCGGACAAGGGGCGCGCCGCTGCCGCCCTCATGGCGCGGCCACCATTCGCCGGCCGCATCCCAGTGTTCATCGGCGACGACGTGACCGACCTCGATGCGATCCGCATAGCCAAGGCGATGGGCGGCGAGGGGCTGTTCGTTCCCGATGTGTTCGGCAGTCCCGCAGCGGTGCGGGACTGGCTCGGGCGTGTCGCCGAGCAGGGGTGGTAGGCCGCGGGCCTAGCCGTTCTCGAGCTTCTGGGTCTTTTCTTGCAGGCTCGCTTCGAGCGCCGGAGCGCCGCCATGTTCGAGCATGGAGGCGAAATCCGAGCGCAACACGGCCACCCGGCTGATCGTGCCGTCGGCGAGCACGTCGGTCGCCTTCCAGGCGCCATCGGAGGTCTGGCGCATCACGTAATCGATCGTGTGCGTGGTTTGCCCATTCGCCGATGTGATGGTGGTCCGCACCACCTGAGCCCCGCCGCTCAGCGGGCGCGTGGTGGGCGAGACGCTGATCGTCTGCCCGTCGTAGCTGTCGAAGTTCTCGACGAAGGTGGCGACCGTGTACTGCCGGAACGCCGACAGCAGGCGGGACTGCTGCTCCGGCGTGAGCTGCGACCATCCGGGCCCGACCGCCTCGCGCAGGATTTCGGGAATGTTGAGCGCGTTCTCGATGGATGGGGCGAGGGCCTGGACCCGCTGGGCGAACGGGGTCTTGTGTCCCTCCTTCATCACCGTGAGCAGGCTTTGACCGAGGGTCTCGATGGGCGCCAGGACGACTGGGCTCGTTTGCGTGGTCTGCGCCAGCGCCGGCTGCGGTGCCGACCGGAGTGCCACGCCGGCGGCGAGCCCGAGCGCAAGCGCACCGAGAAGTCCCCGCCGACCGATACGCTGCACGCTCATTGCTGTTTCCTCGTCCCCGATGCGGGCGCATATAGACCAGCCGCCGCGCCGCGGTAGGTCCCGGCCTCGTGCCGCGCCCTGCAATGCAGATGTGCCCTGGTTGCGACGCGGCACTCTCGTGCTAGTTTGATCTGGTCGCGTGCTCACGGCCGGGGTGGCCCATGCCCAGCTACCGGTGCATCGGCGTCTGACGCGCCGCCCGAAGGAGGTTCACGCTCTTGTCCCTTCCGCAGAGGCTGCTCGGCGTTGCCGACAGGCTGGCTGACGGGCTCGGCCTGCTGGATCGGCCGCTTAGTCCCGAGCAGTTGATCGAGACGGCATGCCGCCGCACCGGACTCTCCGATTTTGGCGAGCCTTCGTTCGATGGGGCGTTGCGCCGGCTGCTCGATGCCTGCTCTGCCGAAGCGAGTCTCAGCGTGGTCGGGCAGAGCGCACTCCGCTGGGACGGGGTGCGGTTCCTGAGCAACCTGCTGCGGATGCGCGCCGCCGAGCGCGGCGAGCCCGCGCTTCTTGATCAACCGATCGTCGCGCCGATTTTCATCACCGGGTTGCCGCGCTCGGGCACGACCTTCTTGCACCGGCTGATGATGGAGGATACGGCGAACCGCGGGCCGCGCGTGTTCGAGACAATCGCGCCCTATCCGCCGGCCCGGGGCGCCGACCGGCGGGTAAAGCGCGTCGGCCGCCAGCTTCGGGGCTTCGAGCGGATCGCCCCGGAATTCCGCTCGCTGCACCCGCTCGACGCTTCATCGCCGCAAGAGTGCTGCGAGATCAACGCTCACGTGTTCCGCAGCCTGCGCTTCGACACGACCTACCAGATCCCGTCATACCGCGAGTGGCTGGATAATGAGGGTCATCTCGAGGGATATCTATTCCATCGCCGGTTCCTTCAGCACCTTCAGCACCAGCAAGGCGCGCGGCGATGGGTGCTGAAATGCCCCGACCATCTGTTTGCGCTTCGCGAGCTGCGGACGGTCTATCCTGATGCGCGCGTCGTGTTCGTGCACCGCGATCCGGTGAAGGTGCTGTTGTCCGTGACGCGGCTGACTGAGGTGCTGCGCCAGCCCTTCACGCGCCGGCTCGATCGCGCGCGCATCGGGCGCGACGAGGCGGCGCGCTGGTACGACGGCACGCTGCGGATGATCCAGGCCGAGCAGGAACAGCCGTTCGCTGAACCGATCTGCCATGTGCACCATCTCGACCTGATCAGCGACCCGGTGGCGACGGTCGAAGCGGTCTATGCCCATTTCGGCCTGATGCTGCCGGAGACGGCGGCACGGCGCATCGCACAGGCCGTGGCCGAGCAGCCGAACGGCGGTTACGGGCGCCACGACTACCGTTTCGAGGATCACGGCCTGGACGAAGAGGCCGAGCACGATCGTTTCCGCGCCTACATGGTCGCCTTCGGCATCGAGCGTGAGTCGCGTCCGCGTGGCGGCAGAAGAGCGGCGGTTTCCGCCGGCGCGAGCGCGGGCTAGCATCCTGCGGGCCACTTCGGAGGAACGCGATGCTGTTATACGATTCGGTCGGGCCGAACCCGCGCACCGTTCGCGTATATATGGCCGAGCGTGGGATCGATATCCCCCGTCAGGAGGTTGATCTGCGCGGTGGCGAGAACCGGCGTGAGCCCTATCTCTCCAAGGTGCCGTTCGGCCAGCTGCCGGCGCTTGAGCTCGACGACGGCACGGTGATTTCGGAGATCACCGCCATTTGCGAATACCTCGACGAGACAAGACCCGGCCCGCGCCTGTTCGGCGATACGGCTGAGCAGCGCGCAGTCACGCGCATGTGGACGCGCCGGCTCGATCTCAACATCGTCGAACCGATGGCAAATGGGTTCCGCTTTTCGCGAGGGCTGAAATTTTTCCAGAACCGCATCCGCGTTATCCCGCAGGCGGCCGATGATTTGAAACTCGTTGCGCAGGAATGGCTGACGCGACTCGACAAGATGATCGCCGGCCGGCCCTGGATCGCGGGCGAGCGGTTCAGCTTCGTCGACATCTTCCTCTATTGCTTCCTCGATTTCGGCGCTGGCGTCGGCCAGCCGCTCAATCCCGAGAACCGCAATATCCAGGCGTGGTTCGCGAAGATGGCCGCCCGCCCGAGCGTCAAGGCGTAACGGCGATGGCGCGCGTTCCCTATCTCGAACCTGGCGACCTCGCGCCGGAGGATCGTGCGCTGCTCGCGCGCCCGATCGCCTTGTTCAAGGCGCTGGTCAACTCGCCAAACGCGGCGCGGGCTTTTTCCGCGCTCGGCGGATTCATCCGCAACAAGAGCCGGCTCGATCCGCGTCTGCGCGAGCTGGCTATCCTCCAGGTCGGCTGGCTCGCCCGAGCACCCTACGAATGGTCGCACCATGTCAAGATCGGGCGCGAGTTCGGGGTCTCGGACGACGACATACGGGCGCTCATCGCCGATACGGAAGGGCGGCCGGTAACGCTCGACCAGCCGGCGCTGCTGGTGCTACGCGCGGCGCGCGAGATGACAAGCAGCGGGGAGGCCTCCGCCGAGGTGATGGCGGCCCTCGCGCGGCATCTGTCGCCCGAGCTGCTGGTTGATCTCGTCATAACGATCGCCTTCTACAACGCGGTTGTGCGGGTCCTGGCGACACTCCAAATCGAGGTGGAGCACGAGTACGAGGTCTATCTCCGCGAGTTTCCGCTCCCGGAGCCGGCCGCCTGACAGGCAGAGGAGCAGGTTCGTGAAGATCGGCGTGCCCAAGGAGGTGAAGACGCACGAATACCGGGTGGGCCTGCCGCCTGCCGGCGTGCGGGAGCTGGTGCGCCACGGGCACGAGGTGCTGGTGGAGCGTGGGGCGGCGGCCGGCATCGGCATTGCCGACGCGGCTTACGAGGCGGCCGGCGCCCGGGTGGTCGATACGGCGGAGGAGGTGTTCGTCGCGGTCGACATGGTGGTGAAAGTGAAGGAGCCTCAGCCGGCCGAGATCGCGCGGCTGCGCGCGGGACAGGTACTGTTCACCTATCTGCATCTTGCCGCCGATCGCACGCAGACCGAGGGGCTGGTGAAGTCGGGCGCGACCTGCATCGCCTATGAGACCGTGACCGATGCGCGCGGCGCCCTGCCCTTGCTGGCGCCGATGAGTGAGGTTGCGGGGCGGATGTCGGTGCAGGTCGGCGCGCATTGTCTGGAGAAGGAACAGGGGGGCGCCGGCGTATTGCTGGGCGGGGTGCCCGGCGTGGCGCCCGCCAAGGTGGTCGTGCTCGGCGGCGGCGTTTCCGGCACCAATGCGGCGCGCATGGCGGTGGGGCTGGAGGCAAGCGTCACCATCATCGACAAGTCGCTGCCGCGGCTGAAGGAGCTCGACCTGCAATTCGGCCCGCGCGCCACAACGCTGTTCGCGACCGCCGAATCGATCGAGCACGAGGTCGCGCGCGCCGATCTGGTCATCGGGGCGGTGCTGGTGCCCGGAGCGGCGGCGCCGAAGCTCGTCACACGCGAGATGGTGCGCGCCATGCGGCCGGGCTCGGTGCTGGTGGACATTTCGATCGACCAGGGCGGGTGCTTCGAGACCAGCCGCCCGACGACGCACTCCGCGCCGACCTACGTCGAAGAGGGCGTGGTGCATTACTGCGTCACCAACATGCCCGGCGCGGTGGCGCGCACCTCCACCTTCGCGCTCACCAACGCCACCCTTCCCTTTGTCCTGGCGCTCGCCGACAAGGGGTGGAAGCGCGCCATCGCCGAGGATCCGCATTTGCGGGCGGGACTGAATATCCATGAGGGCAAGGTGACGCACGCGGCGGTCGCGCGCGATCTCGGGTTCGGTCACACCGCGCCGGAAACGCTGCTCGCCGCTTGAAGGAGGAAGGTATGGCCGATCCTGAAATCGCCGTCTTGCGGGAGAAGCTGGCCGCGCGCGTGCGCGCCCCGGAGATCGCGCAACGACGGATCGACTTCGACAAGATGGCGCAGGCCTATCCGACCGCCGCCGATGTGAAGCTGGAGGCGGCGGACGCGAACGGCGTGCCGGCGGAGTGGACAAGCACGCCGGATGCGCGGCGCGATGCGGCCGTGCTCTATCTGCACGGCGGCGGCTACGTGGTCGGTTCGATTCAGTCGCATCGCCATATGGTTTCCGAGATTGGCCGCGCGGCGCGCGCGTGCACCTTGGCGCTGCATTACCGGCTGGCGCCCGAGCATCCATTTCCCGCAGCAGTGGAGGATGCGGTCGCGGGTTATCGCTTCCTGCTCGGCCGGGGCATCGCGCCGAACCGCATAGCGATTGCGGGCGACAGCGCGGGCGGCGGGCTGACGGTGGCGGCGATGCTGGCCATTCGCGATGCCGGCCTGCAACAACCCGTCTGCGGGTGGGCGATTTCCCCCTGGGTGGACATGGAGGGAACCGGCGACAGCATCGCAGGCAACGCGGCGCGCGATCCCACCGTGCAAAAGGAGGCGCTTCTCGAGATGGCGCGCTATTACCTCGACGGCGCCGATCCCCACTCGCCCCTGGCGGCGCCGATCTATGCGGATTTGCGCGGGATCGCGCCGTTGCTGATCCAGGTCGGATCGGTGGAGACGCTGCTCGACGACGCGGTGCGGCTCGCGCGCGTCGCGGGTCTGGCCGACGTGGCGGTGGCGCTGCAAATCTGGCCTGAGATGGTGCATGTCTGGCACCTCTTTCATCCGGAACTGAAAGCCGGGCTGCGCGCGATCGAGGCAGGCGGTGAGTTCGTCCGCAACGCGATGGCAAGGCAGGGGTGAGCAGCCGGACCGCTCAGTTCCGTTCCCTCTATCGTCACGGCTTCGCCCGCGTTGCCGCCTGCACGGTACGCGCGACACTGGCGGACCCGGCGGCGAACGGCAGATCGGTGTTGGAGGCAACGAAGCATTGCCACGAGCGCGGGGCGGCGCTTGCCGTGTTCCCCGAGCTCGCGCTGTCGGCCTATTCGATCGACGATCTGCGCTTGCAGGACGCGCTGCTCGATGCTGTGGAAACGGCGGCGGCGCAGCTGATCGAGAAGTCGCGCGCATTGATGCCGCTGATCGTCGTTGGCGCGCCGATCCGCTTTTGCGACCGGGTGTACAACGCCGCGCTGGTGATCCATCGCGGCAAGCTGCTCGGCGTGGTGCCGAAGGCGTATCTGCCGAACTATCGGGAGTTCTACGAGCCGCGGCAGTTCGCGGCCGGAACCGGCTGGCGAGGCGCCGAGTGCGTCGTCGGCGGGCATCGGGCGCCGTTCGGGCTCGATTTGATATTCGTCGCCGACGACGTGGCGGGGCTGACCGTGCATGCCGAAATCTGCGAGGACTTCTGGGTTCCGGTGCCGCCGAGCTCGCTTGCGGCACTCGCCGGCGCCACGGTGTTCGCCAATCTCTCCGGCAGCCCGATTACCATCGGCAAGGCCGATACGCGGCGGATGCTGTGCCAGTCGCAATCGGTGCGCTGCCTGGCCGCCTATCTCTACGCCGCCGCCGGGCGGGGCGAATCGACGACGGACGTTTCTTGGGACGGGCAGGCGACGATCTTTGAGAACGGCGTGATGCTCGCCGAGACCGACCGCTTCCCCGACGGCGAGCGCATCGCCATCGCCGACATCGACCTCGACCTGCTGCGGCAGGAGCGGATGCGAATGGGGTCGTTCGACGACAACCGCCGCGCGCTGCCGCTCGGCGATTGGCGGCGGGTGCCGTTCCGGGTGGATCCGCCCGCCGGGGATATCGGTTTCGAGCGGGCCGTGGAGCGGTTTCCGTTCGTACCGGCCGACCCGGCGCGGCTCGCGCAGGACTGTTACGAGGCATACAACATCCAGGTCTCCGGGCTGATGCAGCGGCTGGAGGCGGCGGCGGTGAAGCGCGCGGTGATCGGCGTTTCCGGCGGCCTCGATTCCACCCAGGCGCTGCTCGTGACGGCGCAGGCCTTCGACCGGCTGGAGCGGCCGCGCGCCGACATCCTGGCCTTCACGATGCCGGGCTTCGCCACCAGCGATGCAACCAAGCGCAACGCCATCGCGCTGATGACCGCGCTCGGCGTGACGCATCGCGAGCTCGACATAAGGCCCGCCGCGCAGCTGATGCTGAGCGATCTCGGCCATCCGTTCGCGCGCGGCGAGCGGGTTTACGACATCACGTTCGAGAACGTACAGGCGGGGCTGCGTACCGATTATCTGTTCAGGCTCGCGAACCAGAACGAAGGCATCGTGATCGGCACGGGCGATTTGTCGGAGCTGGCGCTCGGCTGGTGCACTTATGGCGTGGGCGATCAGATGTCGCACTACAACGTCAACGCCGGCGTGCCGAAAACGCTGATCCAGCACCTGATCCGGTGGGTGATCGCCTCGGCGCAGTTCGACGCCCCCGTCCTGGCGACGCTCGATGCCATCCTGCACACCGAAATCTCACCCGAGCTCGTGCCCGCGGCGGAAGGCGAGAAGCCGCAAAGCACCGAGGCCAAGGTCGGACCGTACGCCTTGCAGGACTTCAACCTGTTCTACACGCTGCGCTACGGATTCCGGCCTTCGAAGATCGCCTTCCTCGCGCTCCGCGCCTGGGAGTGCGCCGAACGCGGCGAGTGGCCGCCCGGCTTTCCCGACGAGGCGCGGCGGGCCTATAGCGCGAGCGAGATCACGCACTGGCTGCGGGTGTTCCTGCACCGGTTTTTCGCCACGAGCCAGTTCAAGCGGTCGGCGCTGCCGAACGGGCCGAAGGTGACGGCAGGCGGCGCGCTCTCGCCGCGCGGGGACTGGCGCGCCCCGTCAGACGGAAATGCCAGGGCGTGGCTTGCCGAGCTGGAGGCGAACGGTCCGGAGGAAGCCTAGGGGCTTCCGTCGTACCGTGGCTGCTGCCTTTCCCGCTCGATCCGTAAGAGGTCGCGGGCCAGCAGGAGGTTTCGCTCGACAACTATAGCAGCTTGCGGCCCGGCGCGGTGGCGCACTTAATCTGGTCGCGCTTGAGCTGTGCCACCAAGTGCCGCTGGCGAGCGACCCGCGCCTCCGCCTCCTCCACGTGCCGCTCGGCGATGCCGAGCGACGTCTCCCTTCTGGTCATGCTGGGCCTCCATCGCCGGATTGGCGGGGCGACGCGCATCCAGTAAACAACGGCAATGCCAGGGGAGAAACCGCCATGCGCAGCGCCGTGATCGTCTCGACTGCCCGTACCCCGATCGGGCGTGCCTATCGTGGCGCCTTCAACGATACCCAGGCACAGGCGCTCGGGGGACATGTGATCGCCGAGGCGGTGAAGCGCGCCAAGGTCGATCCGGCCGAGGTGGAGGATGTGGTGCTGGGCGCGGCGCTCCAGCAGGGCAGCACCGGGTTTAACGTGGCGCGGCAGAGCGCGCTGCGTGCCGGGCTGCCGGCATCGGTTGCGGGCATGTCGGTGGATCGCCAATGCGCCTCGGGGCTGATGGCGATCGCCACCGCTGCCAAGCAGATCATCGACGACGGCATGACGATCACCGTTGGTGGCGGCCTGGAGTCGATCTCACTGGTGCAGAACGAGCACCGGAACGGCTACCGCGCCGCCGACCCTGCTTTGGTCGAGCGGGTGCCCGCGCTGTACATGGCGATGATCGAAACCGCGGAGATCGTCGCCGAACGCTACGGGATCTCGCGCGAGGCGCAGGACGAGTATGCGCTGCGGAGCCAGCAGCGCACGGCTGCCGCCCAGCAGGCCGGACGGTTCGACGAGGAGATCGCCCCGCTCGCCTCCGAGATGGTGGTGACGGACAAGAACACCGGTGAGACAAGCCGCAAGAAGGTCACGCTCGGCAAGGACGAGGGCAACCGTCCGGAGACGACGCTGGAGGGACTGGCCGCGCTCAAGCCGGTGTTCGCCAATGGCCAGCAGGTGAAACAGGGCAAATACATTACCGCCGGCAATGCCTCGCAGCTTTCGGACGGGGCCTCGGCAGCGGTGCTGATGGAGGCGAAGGAGGCGGAGCGGCGCGGGCTGAGCCCGCTCGGCATTTATCGCGGCATGGCGGTGGCTGGCTGCAATCCCGACGAGATGGGGATCGGGCCGGTATTCGCGGTGCCGAAGCTGCTCGCCAAGCACGGGCTCAAGATCGACGATATCGGCCTTTGGGAGCTGAACGAGGCGTTCGCGAGCCAGGTTCTCTATTGCCGCGACAAGCTCGGGATCGATCCCGACAAGCTGAATGTCTCCGGCGGCGCGATTTCGATCGGTCATCCGTACGGGATGTCGGGCGCGCGCATGGTCGGCCACGCGCTGATCGAGGGCAAGAAGCGCGGCGCAAAATACGTGGTCGTGACGATGTGCGTCGGCGGGGGCATGGGCGCGGCGGGGTTGTTCGAGGTCGCCTGAGCCCCGAAATCACGCTCCTTCCGCTGCGACTACCTTCTCGGCGGCTCTCTTTGCCGCGCCCCTCTGTTTCCGGTTTTTCCGGTGCTCGTCGAAGCGTTGCAGCACGGCAAAGAAGGAGGGGACGAACAGCACGGCAAGGCAGGTGGAGGCGATCATGCCGCTGAACACGCTGATGCCGAGCGAGCGGCGCGCGTTGGCGCCGGCGCCGGTGGCGATTACCAGCGGCACCACGCCGAGGATGAAGGCGAACGAGGTCATCAGGATCGGGCGAAAGCGGGTGCGCGAGGCCTCAACCGCCGCGTCCAGGATCGACTTGCCGTGGACCATCCGCTCCTCCCGCGCGACCTCGACGATCAGGATGCCGTTCTTGGCGGAGAGCGCAATTAGCAGCATCAGGCCGATCTGCGTGTAGAGGTTGTTGGCAACCCCAAGGCTCGTCAGCGCGATCACCGGCCCAAGCAACGCCAGCGGCACGGCGGCGATCACCGCAAGCGGCAGGATCCAGCTCTCGTACTGGCCGGCGAGGCAGAGATACACCAGCAGCACCGAAAGGCCGAACACGTAATAGAGCTGATTGCCGGTGATGTTCTCCTGATAGGACATCGCTGACCATTCATAGGTGACGTCCGCCGGTAGCACGCGCTTGGCGACCTGCTCCATCGCCGCCATCGTCTGCCCCGAGCTGTAGCCGCGTGCCGAGCCGCCGACGATGGTTGCCGACGGAAACAGGTTGTACAGCGTGATCAGCGGCGGCGCGACCGTGGAGCCGAGATGGGCGACGGCGCCGATCGGCACCATCTGTCCGTCCGCGCTGCGGACGGTAAGGCTCAGCAGATCGTCGGGGTTCAGTCGGTATTTCGAATCCGCCTGAACATACACTTGGAGCGAGAGGCCGTATTTGTTGAACTGGTTGACGTAAGTGGACCCCACATAGTCGGTGAGCGCGGCGAAGACGTCGCCGACCGAGACCCGGAGCGTCTGCGCGCGGTCGCGATCAACGGTCAGTGTCACGTGTGGTGCGTCGGCGTGAAAGGTGGTCAGCACGTTCTGCACCGAAGGCTCCTTGCTTGCCTCCTTGACCAGCTCCTGGGCGAGCGCGTTGAGTTTCGCATAATCGAAGCTGCCGCCGAGCATTTCGAGCTGCATCTGGAACCCGCCGGCGTTGCCGATGCCCTGAATGGCGGGCGGCGGCAGCACGACGGCCTGCCCATCCGGCAGCGAAACAAGCGCCTTCTCGAGATTCCGATAAATCGATAGAAGGTCTTCATCCTTCGCCTTCAGCCGCTCGGAGAACGGCTTGAGCATCACCCACGTGGTGCCCGCGTTGGCGAGGTCGGCGTTATTGTCGAGAAGGGACGTGCCGGCAAGGGCAATCACCTCCTCCACGCCCGGTACGGCTTCCGCGGCCTTGGCGACTGCCGCTAGCGAGTTGGTGGTGCGGTTGAGCGAGGCACCTTCCGGCAGTGTGACGGCGACCATCAGATAACCCTGGTCGTCGATAGGAATGAACGCCGTCGGCAGGCGCCCGAGGCCCCAGACGGCAACGCCCGCCACGATCAGCGCCAGGACCACCATCAGTCCGCTGCGGCGGACCATGCGGCCGATAAGGGCGGCGTATGCGCGCTCCATCGGGTCATAGACATGATTGAACGAGCGGAAGAGGAAATTGCGCTGCTCCGGCGGGACGGGCGTGCGGAGCCAGAGCGCGCATTGCGTGGGCTTCAGCGTCGCCGCGTTGATGGCGCTGATGAGCGCGGTCGCGGCGATCACCAGCGCGAATTGCGCGAACATGTTGCCGGTGAGGCCCGGGACGAACGAGGCCGGGATGAAGACCGCCATCAGAACGAGCGTAATGCCGATGATCGGGCCGAACAGTTCGTTCATCGCGCGGATCGCAGAGTCGTGGCCGGAGAGGCCGCGCTCGATGTATTTGGTCACGCCCTCGACGATGACGATCGCATCGTCCACCACGATGCCGATGGCGAGGACGATGCCGAACAGAGTGGAGAGATTGACCGTGAAGCCAAGCGCCCCCATGGCGGCGAAGGCGCCGATGATCGTTACCGGGACCGTGGTCGCGGGCACCAGCGTTGCGCGGAAATTTTGCAGGAACACGAGGATGACGATCAGCACCAGGATGCCGGCCTGGTAGAGCGTCTTGTAGACCTCCGTGATCGAATCGCGCACGAAGGTGGTGGTGTCGTAGGGGATCGAATAGTGCAGCCCCTCGGGGAAGCGGCGTGACAGCCGCTCCATCGTTTCCTTCACCTCCTTGCCGACCTGGAGCGAATTGGATTCCGGAGTCTGGTAGATCGCGATGCCGGCGGCGGGCTTGCCGTTGAGCTTGAAATCCTCGGCATATGTCTGCGCGCCGAGCTCGATCCGCGCGACGTCGCGCAGGTGGATCAGCCGCCCGCCCTGGGCGGTTTGGTCCTTGATCACGATGTCGCCGAACTGACTCGGATCGCTTAGGCGCGACTGAATATCGACCGGATACTGGAACTGCACGCTCGCCGGCGCCGGTGGCATCCCGACCTGCCCGGCCGCCACGTTCTGGCTTTGCTGGCGGATGGAATCGATCACGTCCTTCGGATCGAGGCTGAAGGAATAGAGTTTCTGCGGGTCCAGCCACACCCGCATGGAGTAGGTGCCGGCGCCGAACACCTTGACGCTTCCGACGCCGGGCAGCCGGGCCAGCGTGTCCGTGAGATTGATGGTCGCGTAGTTGCTCATGAACAGGCTGTCGTATTTGCCCGTCGGAGAATCGAGCGTGACGATTTGTAGAATGGACGTGTTCTTTTTCTGCACGCTCACGCCCTGCGCCTGCACCGGCTGCGGCAAGGAGGCGAGTGCGAGCTGCACCCGGTTCTGCACCAGCACCTGGTCGATGTTGGGATCGGTGCCGATCTGGAAGGTGACGGTGAGGTTGTAGGTGCCGTCGGAGGCGCTGGTCGATTCCATGTAGAGCATCTGATCGACGCCGTTAACCTGCTGCTCGATCGGCAGCGCCACGGTGTCGACCACGGTTTGCGCGTTGGCACCCGGATAGCTCGCGGTGACGGAGACGGTCGGCGGCACCACGTTCGGATATTCGGAGACCGGCAGGCGCAGCAACGACACCGCGCCGAGCAGGACGAGCACGATCGCCAGTACATTGGCGAGGACCGGATGTTCGATGAAGAACTTGGACATCATCGACGGGGCCTAATCCGCCGTCTGGGCAAGCTGCGGCGTCACCTTGGCGCCGGGCGTGGCGCGCCAAAGCTCGCCCACCACCACCCGGTCGTCGCGGTTGAGGCCGCCGGTGATCACCCGCTCGCTGCCGATCAGCTCACCGAGCTGCACGTAGCGTTGCTGGATCACGTCGTCTGGGCCGACGATCAGGACATACCGTCCACCCTGATCCGCTTGCAGCGCGCTGTCGGGCACCAGAAGTGCGTTCTGCTCCACCTTGCCCATCGGCAGGCGCATCTTGACGAACATGCCGGGTAGCAGGGTGCGGTTGGGGTTAGGCAGGATGCCGCGTACCAGGAGGGTGCCGGTCGCGGGGTCGATGGAGGGCGAGACGTATTCGAGCGTGCCGCGATGCGGAAAGCCGGTCTCGTCCGAGAGGGCCACCTCCACCGGCACTTTCCGCAACTGCTCGAGCGTCAGGCGGCGCTGGTCGAGGTTGGCGCGCACTTGCAACGCCTGCTGCGAGCTGAGATTCGCTTCCACGTAGATCGGGTCGAGCTGGGAAATCTCGGCGAGCTCGGTCTGCTGCTTATCGCCGCCAACGACGTTGCCCGGATCGACGAGGTGCCGGCCCATTTGCCCGTCGAACGGAGCGCGGACCTCGGTGTAGCCGAGATTGAGCTTGGCGAGGGCGATCTGGCCCTGGGCGGCGAGAATGTTGGCTTCGGCGGTCTGCCGCTCGTACACCCAGTGATCCACATCGACCTGCGAGGCGGCTTCGCGCTTGAGCAGCGCGGTGTAGCGGACAACTTCCGTCTTGGCGTAGGTGAGGGCCGCTTGAGCCGCCGCAAGCTGCGCCTCGGCCTGCTGGAGCTGCGCCTTGTATTGGTCCTGCTGGATGGTGAAGAGCAGGTCGTTCTTCTTCACCAGCGCGCCATCCTGGAAGTGGATCTTGTCGAGATAGCCGACGACGCGGGCGATCAGCTTCACCTGGTTCACCGCGGCGGCGTTGCCGGTGATCTCCATTGTGTCGCTGACCGTCTGAATTTTTGGCTGGACGACGGGGATCACCGGCAGGGCGGGCGCCTGGGCGGTCGTGGCTGGCGGAACGGCATTGGCGGCCGATTGCGGCTGCGCGGCCGGCGCCGTGGTCTCCGGCGCGGCGGGCTTGGCCGTCTCGTGGCCGCGCAAATCCTGGCGAAGACGGTCGATTAGGCTTTGTGCGTGGACGCGGCCGGCGGGGAGGGAGAGCGCCGATACGAGCAGGAGCGACACTGCACGCTTTGCTGCGGCCGACATCTGCGCGCCCATGCCGCTTGGCCCGCTCCCCCTACCTCCCTCCCGCGAGGGGAGGGAGGACTCGTTCCTGCCCGGAGACATACTGAAGGCGGCTGCGGGTCGCGCCCGAGAGCTTTGCATGTGGATCACCATTCGGGCGCCCGCACATCCGGGCCGCGGTCGGCTGGCCGTGGCAGGCCCGGCGTTGGCGGCTGCTCGGTCCCGGCAGGCGGCAGCAGGCCGCCCCAGTTCGTGCGGGCGCGCATTTCGTCGCGAACCTGATCGTTCACGAACTCATTTCCTTGCCGGATCTGCCAGCCGCCGCCGAGCGCGCGATAGACGGAGGCGAGGCTGGTCGCGACGTTGCCCTCGGCCGTGGCGAGGTTGCTTTGCGCCTGCAAGAGGTTCTGCTCGGCGGTGAGGACGGTGGTGAAGTCGCGGCTGCCCAGCGTGTATTGATCGATCGCGACGCGCAGCGCGGCGGCGGCGGCGGCGACGCTCTGGCGCAGGAAATCAACCTGCCGGCGTCCTTGCAGGAATGCAGCGAGGCCGTTCTCCACGTCCTGCTGCGCGGCAAGCACCGTGTTCTTGTATTGCAAGAGCAGCGTCTGCAGCGCCGCATCCTGTACGCGGACATTGTTGGTGATCCGTCCGTAATTGAGCACGGGCCAGGTGAAGGAAGGCCCGAAGGCGAACTGGATGGCGGGCGCCGTAAACACCTGGTTCAAGCGGCCGGCCCCCAAAGTGGCCGCACTCGTGCCGAACGAGCCGGTCAGCGAGAAGGCGGGAAACAGATCGGCCTTGGCGATGCCGATCTGCGCGCTCTGCGCCGCGGCGGCGAGCTCGGCGCTGCGAACGTCGGGGCGCCGCCGGATGAGGTCGGCGGGAATGCCCACCGCCACATCGGCGGGCGGCACGGGAATCGTCGGCGGACCGGCGAGTAGCGCGTCGAGCGAGCCGGGCGTCAGCCCGAGCAGCACGCGCAGCGCGTCCTCGCCCTGCTGGAGCTGCGCCCGGAGCTGCGGGATGGTCGATTCGGTCTGCGCCAGGACATTCTCGGCCTGATAGACGTCGAGTGCCGTGGTGGCGCCGCCGTGGAAGCGGTATTGCGCGATTTGCAGCGCCTTGCGCTGCCGCACCACGTTCTCCTCGGCGATGATGATCTGCTGCTGGAGGGTGCGGATGCCGATATAGGTGCTCGCGACATCGCCGATCAGCGTGACCAGGACATCGTCATAGGTCGCGATCGAGGCGAGGTAGGCGGCATCGGCGGATTCGACGCCACGGCGGAACTTGCCCCAGAGATCGAGCTCCCACGCGATCTGCGTGCCGAGCGAGGCGTGCCAGAAATTGTTGAGTGCAAACAGCGGATTGGCGGATGCGTCGACATGGCTCAGCCGGTTGTAGGTGGCGTCGGCGCCGAGCTGCTGGCTTTGCGGATAAAACTCGCCGATCGCGACGCCGAGTTCGGCCCGCGCTTGCAGCACGCGCGTGCCGGCAGCCATCAGGCTGAGATTCTGGTGGTAGGCGAGATCGACCAGCCGGTTGAGCGCGGGGTCGTTGAACACAGTCCACCAGCGTTCGTAATTCTGGTGGTTGGTCCGCACGCGCGGATCGCCGGACTCGAGCCATGCGGCGGCGACGGGTGCGGCGGGCGGCTTGAAATCTGGGCCCACTTGGCAGCCGGGGAGCAACAGCACGAGCGCAACCGCGCTCAGCGGGCGTGCGGCCGGCCTCATCAGCCCGGATTCCAGAGGGCCCGCAGCCGGACGGGTGCGGGCCGCCGCGTCGTCTCCCGCGGCTCCTTCGAACGCCCCGCCAAGCGCGCCTCCGATCTACAGAGGAGCGTAATGAACCACAGACGGAGCCGTCGCGAAATCCCAAAGCTTCGAGTCGGTTGGGAACTTTGCGGCTTGCCGGCCGGCCAACGGACGTTCTTACCTATCCATTTCCAGCCGGTGGACCGAGGCCGCTGTGCGTGAGATGAGGAGGAGCGTTGCAGTGAAACTTGTGCCGGCGGTGGCCGCCCTGCTTTGGTTCATCAGCCTGCCGGCCGCGGCGAAGGTGCGGATCCTCGCCGCCGAGAACATGTACGCCGACATCGCCGCGCAGGTCGCCGGTCCGGCGGCGGACACCGCGGCCATCCTGAGCAACCCCGATCAGGACCCGCACGAATTCGAGCCGTCGCCCTCTACCGCCCGCGCGGTCGCCGGCGCCGCGATCGTGGTCTACAACGGCATCGGCTACGACGGCTGGATGGAGCGGCTATTGGCCGCGAGCCCAAATGCGGCGCACACCGTGATCGTCGTGGCGACGCTGCTCGGCGCCAAGCCCGGTGCGAACCCGCACCTTTGGTACGATCCCCTCGCCGCGCCAGCGCTGGCCCGCGCGGTCGCCGCCGCGCTGGTCAAGGTCGATCCCGGAGCGCAGGCGGCGATCGAGGGGCGCCTGCAGCGTTTCCTCGCCTCGCTCAAGCCGATCGACGACAAGATCGCCGCGCTCAAGGCCCGCTACGCCGGCACCGAAGTGGCGGCGACCGAGCCCGTGTTCGGCTACATGGCCGCGGCCATCGGGCTCAAGGTGCTGGAGCCCGGGTTCGCGCTCGCGGTGATGAACGATACCGAGCCCTCGATCGGCGACGTCGCCTCATTCGAGCGCGACCTGAATAGCCGCCGGATCAAGGCGCTCATCTATAACAGCCAGACGACCGACACCGCCGTGGATCGGCTGCGCGCGCTGGCGAAGCGCGACAACATCCCGACCGTTCCCGTGACCGAGACCGAGCCATTGCGAATGAACTATCAGAAGTGGATGCTCAGCGAACTCGATGCGCTGGGGACGGCGCTTTCGGCCGCGCTAGAGGACCACACGAACTCCGGCCGGGCGCCGCGTTGACAGCCCACCGGCGCGCCGTTACGCCGCGCCGCCGTCCACACTCCCGCAGGGGTTCTGTTTCGCCATGCCCGTCCACGCGTTCATCTTCCCCGGTCAGGGAAGCCAGTCGGTCGGGATGGGCCGCGACCTCGCCGCCGCCTTCGCCCCGGCGCGCGAGGTGTTCGAGGAAGTGGACGAAACGCTGAAACAGAAGCTCTCGAAACTTATGTTTGAGGGACCGGGCGAGGAGCTGACGCTCACCGAGAACGCCCAGCCCGCGCTGATGGCGATGTCGCTCGCGACGCTGCGCGTGCTGGAGACCGAGGGCGGGTTCCGCCTCCGCGACCGGGCGGTGGTTGTGGCCGGGCACTCGCTCGGGGAATACAGCGCGCTCGCCGCCGCCGGCGCGTTCGACATCGCCGAGGCGGCGCGGCTTCTGCGCCTGCGCGGACAGGCGATGCAGAAGGCGGTGCCGGCGGGCGAGGGGGCAATGGCGGCGCTGATCGGCGTCGATCTGGAGGCGGCGCAGGCGATCTGCGACGCCGCCGCCCCGGTGCCGGACGCCGAGGACCATGCGCGGGAGGTCGTGGAACCGGCCAACGACAATGGGGGCGGGCAGGTGGTCATCTCGGGCCATCGCGGCGCGGTGGAACGGGCGATCGAGGCCGCCAAGGCGCGCGGCGTAAAGCGGGCGATGCTGCTGCCGGTCTCCGCCCCCTTCCACAGCGCGCTGATGGCCCCGGCGGCGGACGCGATGGCCGAGGCGCTGGCCAACACGCCGCCGCGCGCCCCCGCCGTGCCGCTGATCGCCAATGTCTCGGCGGCCAAGGCGACCGCGCCCTCCGACATCGTCTCGCTGCTCGTGCAGCAGGTCACGGCGACCGTCCGCTGGCGCGAGTCGGTGCAGGCGATGACCGCGCTCGGAGTGGACAGCTTCATTGAGCTCGGCGCCGGCAAGGTGTTGTCGGGCCTGGTGCGGCGAATCGCTCCGGATGTTGCGGTCGCCGCGGCCGGAACCCCGGCCGAGATCGAGAGCTTGCTGAAGGCGCTCGCCTGATGTTCCGCCTGGACGGCAAAGCCGCGCTCGTGACCGGGGCCTCGGGCGGCATCGGCGGGGCGATCGCCCGCGCGCTGCACGCGCAGGGGGCCGCGGTGGTGCTGTCGGGCACCCGGGCCGAGGCGCTGGCGGCGCTGGCGGCGGAGCTGGGTGAGCGAGCGCATGTCTGCGCCGCCGATCTCAGCGTGCCAGCGGAGGCCGAGGCGCTGGTGGAGCGCGCCGAGGCGGCGGCCGGTCCGCTCTGGGCGCTGGTGAACAACGCTGGCATGACCCGCGACATGCTGGCGCTCCGCATGGACGATGCGGATTTCCAGTCGGTGCTGGATGTCGATCTGATCGCGCCGTTCCGGCTCGCCAAGGCGGCGCTGCGCGGGATGCTACGCCGCCGCGCCGGACGGGTGATCGCGATCGGCTCGATCGTCGGGGCGACCGGCAACGCAGGGCAGGCCAACTACGCCGCTGCCAAGGCGGGGCTTGTCGGACTGACCAAGGCGCTGGCGCACGAGGTGGCGCCGCGCGGCGTCACGGTGAACGCGGTTGCCCCCGGCATGATTGACACGCGCATGACCCAGGTGCTCGGGGAGCAGACGCGGGCGCGCATCCTGGGGGCGATCCCGCTCGGGCGGATGGGGCGGCCGGAGGACGTGGCGGCAGCGGTGGTGTATCTCGCCTCGGAGGAGGCGGGCTGGGTGACGGGCGCAACCCTGCATGTTAACGGCGGGATGGCCATGCTGTGACCCCCGCGCTGGCGCGCGGCGGGGAACCATGCTAAGCGCGCGGACCTTTGATTCGGGGCGCTGGCGCGTGGTGCCGGCTCCGCAATCCCGCCCAGGGCGCCGGCTGGCCGGGCCGACTGATTATCCGTTGCAGGAGTCGAGAAAGAGATGAGCGAGATCGCCGACAAGGTGAAAAAGATCGTGGTCGAGCATTTGGGGGTGGAGGAGTCCAAGGTGACGCCCGAGGCGTCGTTCATCGACGACCTGGGCGCCGACAGCCTCGACACGGTCGAGCTGGTGATGGCCTTTGAGGAGGCGTTCGGCGTGGAGATCCCCGAGGACGCGGCGGAGAAGATCAGCACCGTCAAGGACGCGATCGACTACATCGAGAAGCAGAAGAGCGCCTGAGCGGGCGCCCGCGCGGGGGGACGTCACGATGCGGCGTGTGGTCGTGACCGGGATGGGAATCGTCTGCCCGCTCGGCCTCGGGGTCGAGCATGTGTGGCGGCGGCTGACCAACGCGGAGTCTGGGATCGGTGCCATCCAGTCCTTCGACACCAAGGATCTGCCCTGCCGGATCGCAGGGCAGGTGCCGCAGAGCAGCAAGGCGGAGGGCGGGCTCGATCTCGGCGAGTGGATTCCGGTCAAGGACCAGAAAAAGATGGACCGCTTCATCCATCTCGCGCTGATCGCCGCCACCGAGGCGGTTGAAGATTCCGGCTGGCAGCCCGGGGACGAGGAGGCGCGCAACGCCACCGGCGTGATGATCGGCTCGGGGATCGGCGGCTTGCAGACGATCTACGAGGGCTCGGTGCTGGTCTCGCAAGGGCGGGCGCGCCGGCTGTCCCCCTTCTTCATCCCCTCCGCGCTCATCAACCTCGCCTCGGGCCATGTCTCGATCAAATACGGTTTCAAAGGCCCCAATCATTCTGCGGTCACGGCCTGCGCGACCGGCGTGCACGCGATCGGCGACGCCGCACGGCTGGTGGCGCTCGGTGATGCCGACGTGATGGTGGCGGGCGGGGCGGAAGCGGCGGTGAACGAGCTCGGCATCGCCGGGTTCTGCGCGGCCCGCGCGCTCTCCACTGGCTTCAACGACGCGCCGCAAAAGGCGTCCCGGCCGTGGGACAAGGACCGCGACGGCTTCGTGATGGGAGAGGGCGCGGCGGTGCTCGTGCTCGAGGGATACGAGCACGCCAAGTCGCGGGGCGCGAAAATATACGCCGAGATCTCCGGCTACGGCATGTCCGGCGACGCGCACCATATCACCGCGCCCGCCGAGGGCCATGACGGCGCGTTCCGCTCGATGAAGGCGGCGCTGAGAAACGGCCGGCTCGATCCGGCCGACGTGCAATACGTGAACGCGCACGGCACCTCGACGCCGCTCGGCGATGATTTGGAGCTCGAGGCGGTGGAGCGGTTGTTCGGCGACGCGGCGCGCGGGCTTGCGATGTCCTCCACCAAATCCGCCATCGGGCATTTGCTGGGTGCGGCGGGTGCCGCGGAGGCGGTGTTCTCGATCCTCGCCATCCGCGACAATGTGGCCCCGCCCACGCTCAACCTGGATGAGCCGAGCCGGGAGAGCGTGATCGACCGCGTGGCGAACGTAGCCCAGGAGCGCAAGATCGATGTCGCGCTCTCCAACAGCTTCGGTTTCGGCGGCACGAACGCGAGCATCGTCTTCCGCCGCCCGCACTGAGGCAGCGGGACGCATTCGCGTCGGCGTCGGCGGCTGGACCTATGCGCCCTGGCGCGGCGCGTTCTACCCACCGGACCTGCCGCACAAGCGCGAGCTCGAATACGCCAGCCGGCACCTGACCGCGATCGAGGTGAACGGCACGTTTTACCGCACGCAGACGCGGGCGAGCTTTGCGCGCTGGCACGCGCAGACGCCGGCAGGCTTCGTTTTCGCGCTGAAGGGGCCGCGCTACGCGACCTACCGGCGCGTGCTGGCCGAGGCCGGGGATGCGGTGATGCGGTTCATCGCGAGCGGCGTGGCGGCGCTCGGCGAGAAGCTGGGGCCGATCAATTGGCAGTTCGCGCCGACCAAGACGTTCGAACCGGAGGATTTCGCGGCCTTCCTGCGGCTGCTGCCGCGTGCGGTCGAGGGGCGGCGGCTGCGCCACGCGGTGGAGGTGCGTCACCCGAGCTTCGCCGTGCCGGAGTTCGTCGCGATGGCGCGCGCGCTCGGGGTTGCGATCGTGACGGCGGTGGATTGCGACTATCCGCAGATCGCCGACGTGACCGCGGATTTCGTCTATGCGCGGATCATGGGTACGAATGCGCGCGACGAGGCGGGCTATGCCCCGAAGGCGCTCGATCGCTGGGCTGAGCGGTGCCGGGTCTGGGCGGCGGGCGGCGAGCCGGCCGACCTCGCGCGCATCGGCGGCGAGGCGGAGCGCGTGGCGCGTGACGTGTTCCTGTTCGTGATCAGCGGCCATAAGGCACGGAATCCGGCGGCGGCGATGGGGATTTTGCAGAGGCTTGGTCTTTGATGGCCCCTGCCCGCAAGCGATTCGCCACGCCCGATGTCGCACGCGGAGGACAGCGCGAGCAGCGGCGGACGACCGAACCCTCCGCGGCCCTCCGTGTCTCCTTCGCGCCCGCCGCGTGCCGGCGCAGTCCATTACCTATCAAACGTTATTATATTGGCCAGAATGAGCTCCCTAATCCGCCCCGCCAGCGCGCCGGCTCACGTAAACCCGTCGTCCGCCGCCTTGGGCGGGCGCCCCGCCGCCGCCGCCTCGCTCCGCAGCCAGGCGCGCACCTCCGCCAGCTGCCGCA
>Ga0070738_10001983_pt1 | contig 35171 bp, 27 predicted proteins | sample Coa_R2_2_FD_66446 | JGI IMG/M metagenome (GOLD analysis project Ga0070738, IMG submission 66446) | Surface soil microbial communities from Centralia Pennsylvania, which are recovering from an underground coalmine fire - Coalmine... | ecosystem: Environmental > Terrestrial > Soil > Unclassified ...
ACGCGCGGCCGCGCCCGCCTGCTGTTCGAGATGCTGCATGGCGGGGCGATCACCGACGGCTGGCGCAGCAACGAAGTCGAGGAGGCGCTCGATCTCTGCCTCGCCTGCAAGGGCTGCAAGACCGACTGCCCGGTCAATGTCGACATGGCGACCTACAAGGCCGAGTTCCGCGCCCACCATTATGCCGGCCGGCTGCGGCCCCTCTCCTCCTACTCGATGGGGCTGATACACCGCTGGTCGCGCCTCGCCGGCGCGGCGCCCGGCCTCGCCAACTTCCTGACCCAGACGCCGGGCCTGTCGTCGCTCGCCAAGGGGGCGGCGGGCATCGCGCCGCAGCGCCGCATCCCGCGCTATTCGCATCGCAGCTTCGTCGACTGGTTCGCGCGCCGGGGCAACGCGGGCAACGCCGCCGGCACGCGCCTGCTCCTGTGGCCCGACACGTTCAACAACTACTTCCGAGCGCCGACGGCGATCGCCGCCGTCCAGGCGCTCGAACGGCTCGGCTACCGCGTGGTCCTGCCGCAAGGCGCCGTGTGCTGCGGCCGGCCGCTCTACGATTGGGGACGGCTGAAGGCGGCGAAGGCGCTGTGGCGCCGCAATCTGCAGATCCTCGATTCCGAGCTCGCCCTCGGCACGCCGATGATCGGCCTCGAGCCCGCCTGCGTCAGCGCCTTCCGCGACGAGCTGCCGGCGCTCTTCCCCGGCGACGAGCGCGCCCGCATGCTGTCCCAGCGCATGCGCTTCCTCACCGAATTCCTCGATGCCGAGGGCGTGGCGACGGACGGCCTGCACCGCGGCAAGCCCGCCCTGGTCCAGATGCACTGCCACCATCATGCCGTGCTCGACGAGCGGGCCGAGCAGCGCGTGCTCGACAGGATGGGCGTCGACTACGAGGTCATGGCGTCGGGCTGCTGCGGCATGGCGGGCTCCTTCGGCCTGGAGAAGGAGAAATATGCGGTGTCGATGGGCGCGGCCGAGCGCGTGCTGCTGCCCAAATTGCGCGCCGCGCCGGCGGGCACGCTGATCCTCGCCAACGGCTTCAGCTGCCGCGAGCAGATCGAGCAGAGCGGCAACTGGCAGACCACGCACATCGCCGAGCTGCTGGCGTCGGGACTGCAGCCCGCTGGATGACGACGCGACCGCTCGAGGACTACGCGCTGATCGGCGACTGTCGCACGGCCGCCCTGGTCGGCAAGGACGGCTCGATCGACTGGTGGTGCACGCCGCGCTTCGATTCGCCCGCCTGCTTCGCCGCCCTCGTCGGCACCGCCGACAACGGCATGTGGCAGATCGCGCCGGCCGCCCGGCGCTTCGAGGTGCGCCGGCGCTACCGGCCGGACACGCTGATCCTCGAGACCGAGTTCCGCACCGCCACCGGGCGCTGCCGGCTCACCGACTTCATGCCCATGCACAGCAAGGCGCCGACCATCGTGCGCCAGGTCACGGGCATCGAAGGCCGCGTGCCGCTGCGCATGAAGCTCGTGATCCGGCCCGATCACGGCCATCTCGTGCCGTGGGTGGCCCGAAGCGGCGGCGACCTCGTGGCGATCGCCGGCCCGCAGCGCCTCGTTCTCAGGACCGACGTCAGCCACCGCGGCGAGAAGCTCACCACCGTCGCCGAGTTCGAAACGAGGCGCGGCCGCACGCACTTCTTCGCGCTCAGCGATTCGCTGTCCTACGACCCGCCGCCGCCCCGCCTGCGCGACGTCGACCGCGCCGCCCGCGACACCGAGCGCTTCTGGCGGCACTGGGCGGCGCGCTGCACCTACCAAGGCGAATGGCGCGACGCCGTCGTGCGCTCGCTGATCACCATCAAGGCGCTGATCTACCGGCCGACCGGCGGCATGGTCGCGGCGCCCACGACCTCGCTGCCGGAAATGCCGGGCGGCCAGCGCAACTGGGACTACCGCTTCTGCTGGCTGCGCGATTCGACCTTCGTGCTGCTCACCCTGATGCGCGCCGGCTACCGCGACGAGGCCGACGCCTGGCGCGCCTGGCTCGAGCGCGCGGTGGCCGGCCTGCCCTCGCAACTCCAGCCGATCTACTCGGTGACCGGCGAGCACCGGATCGAGCAGCGCGACCTGCCGTGGCTCGCGGGCTATGCCCGCTCAAGCCCGGTGCGCGAAGGCAACGAGGCCTGCGAGCAGCTCCAGCTCGACACCTACGGCGAGGTCATGGACGCCCTCCACCACGCACGGCGCGGCGCCCTCGCCAAGCGGCACGACAGCTGGTCGCTGCAGTGCAAGCTGCTCAGCCACCTCGAGACCCTGGTCGACCGGCCCGACAAGGGCATGTGGGAATCGCGCGGCCGGGCGCAGCACTTCGTCCATTCCAAGGCGATGTGCTGGGTCGCCTTCGATCGCGGCGTGGCGACCGCCGAGCGTTACGGCCTGCCCGGACCGGTCGCCCGCTGGCGCAAGCTGCGCGACCGCCTGCATGCCGAGATCTGCCGCCGCGGCTTCAATCGCCGGCTGAAGAGCTTCACCCGCGCCTACGGCAGCTCCACCCTCGACGCCAGCACCCTCTTGTTGCCGCTGGTCGGCTTCCTGCCGGCCGACGATCCGCGGGTCCTGGGCACGGTGGCCGCGGTGCGCCGGCGCCTGATGAAGGGCGGCCTGGTGCATCGCTACGACACGCGGCGGGCGCGCGATGGGCTGCCGCACGGCGAGGCGGCGTTCCTCGCCTGCACCTGCTGGCTGGCCGACAATCTGGCGCTGCAGGGAAGGCGCAAGGAGGCGCGCAGGCTGTTCGAGCGGGTGCTCGCCGTGCGCAACGATGTCGGCCTGCTGGCCGAGGAATACGACATCGGGCGCCATCGCCAGATGGGCAACTTCCCGCAGGCGCTGTCGCATCTTGCGCTGGTCGGCGCGGCCTACAGCCTGAGCCACCACGACAGTCCGGCGAAGCTGCGGTCGCGGCGCCAGAGGCGATCCCATATCTAGCGATCGCCGAATAAAATAATGGGAATCTAACGGGGTGGTCGACCATACCGCCCCAATATGTAGTTGGCTCGCCTATCCATAGCCGGATCATAGACCCGAGCGTTAAAAGCCGGCGATTCCGTCGTATAGAACCCCATCACCGAACCGGCATGATCACCTTCCTGCCCGCCGAACTGCCGGCCGACCGTGCGCTCATCGCCGAGATGGATTCGATCTGCTTTCCGATCGACGCCCCGCCCGACATCGACAGCGCCAGGTGGCTGATCGGCCGCGAAGGCCCGATCCCCGCCGCCTACTGCGCCTGGAAGCCGGTCGAGCATGACGGCATCAACGTGGGTTTCCACTATCGCGCCGGCGTGCTGCCGGCGTTCCGCGGCCAGCACCTGCAGCGCCAGATGATCCGCCTGCGCGAGCAGGCCATGCGCGCCGCGGGCCTCACCGCGGCGGTGAGCTACACCGACGCCGATGCCGCGGCCTCGATGCGCAACCTGATCGCCGAGGGTTACCGGCCCTATGCGCCCACGCCCTCGACCACTTTGTCAGGCATCGGACGGTTGGGCCGCGTCGGCTTCGTGCACTGGCGCAAGAACCTGTAATCCACCGGGCAATTGACAAAGATCAATGCGTTTTGGCCGGCCGTCCCGTATATGGAGTATGGGGGAGGCAGGACCAAATGCCGTCAAAGTGGCTGGAGCAGGCGCGTGCCCATCGCGAAGGGGCGCGCAAGGCTCGACATGCTGCAAGCAGGACGACGATCGTCGAAGCGCGCCGGGCGATGTTGCGCTACGCGCGGCTCCTCGAGCAGGACGCCAAGCTTCTGGAAGAGGACGCCTTCGAGGCGCACGTCATGGAAGCCGCCAGCGTGCTGGCCAAGCCGCCGGGCCGCACCATTCACTGACGGGCCGCCGAAGCGCTCAGCCCAGCATCGGCAGAACGACGCAAAGCAGCGCGCCCGCGCACGCGCCGGCGAACGTCGCCGCCCATTCGAGATAGCGCCCCAGCGGCAAGTTCTTGTCGGTCATGGGCCGACGCTATCCCGGTGGAGGGCCTCCGCCCTGTGACCGTTTTGAGGCGACGAGCCTCGGTCACTCCTTCTTCAGGAATCGGTCACTCCTTCTTCAGGAAGAAGAAGGCCAGGAAATCCACCCACACCGCCTCCGGCTCGCCGTTCGCGACGTACGGCTTGAAGCGCGCGGCCCTGATCGCCCGGATCGCCTCCGCGTCGAGCTCGGCGTAGCTCGACGTGACCGTCACCCGGACCGTCGAGGGCCGGCCGGTGACGTCGATCAGTACGCGCAGGGCGGCGCCGCCCGAATGGCCCGCCTGCAGTGCCTCCGGCGGATAGACGAGCCGGACCGGCTTCAGCGTCACCAGATCGGCCTGCTTGACCACACGGTGGCCGGTCGTGCGCTCCGAGGGCAGCTCGATCGGCGGCGGCTCGGACGGCGCGACCGACGCCGCCTGCACCGGCGCCGACTGCCGGGGCGGCGCCGGCGGTCGGGGTTGCATCAGTTGCGGCAGCGGCGTCGGCAGGTCTCCCGGTGCCAGCGGCGGCGGCGCGGGCGCCGCCATCGCCTGGAGCTGCGGCGGGTCGGGTCGCGGCGGGTCGAGCAGGCGCTCGACGTCCTGCGCCATGGCGAGCTGCACGCCGAGCGCCGGCGGATGCGGCGGCTCGATCTCGAATCTCATTTCGATGGTGCGCACGTCGCCGACACTGATCTTCCTGGCGCGCAGTTCGCCGAGCTCCCACAGGAAGCTGGTGTGCGCGGCGACGACCACGGCCATCACGCCCACACGCGGAACCGGCGACGGCGGCTCGCGATAGCCGAACGGATTGCGCAATCGATTGTGCATCGCCCCCGACGCCCGACCGCCCCACCTTGGAAAAGGCTAACAGCGGCGATCGGGCAAAGGGACGTCTAGAACGGGCAGCCACGCACTTGTGATCGCCCGCGATCAGCGGTGGCCGGAGAAGGTCCCGCCGAAGGTCGAGCGGCCGCCCGTGCCGGTGCCGGCGAAGGCACCGGCCACCGAATTGGGCGAGGTGAAGAGCCCCGCCACGGTGCCGGTGCCCGTGACGGCGCCGCCCAGGTTGGTCACCGTGAGAGGCCCGCTGAACACCACCGTATTGCCGATCGCGCTCAACGGCGCTGTCGCCGTGCCGCCGCCGGTGCCCGAGGCATTGAGCGTGCCGCTGCGGCTGCCGAAATTCCAGCCGAGCGAGAACGTGCCGTTGAAGTTGGTGCCCGTTGAGTCGCTGCCGCTGAACGTGCCGTTATAGGTGGCGCTGCCGGTCAGCGGCAGGATGAAGCCGTTGCCAACGGGATTGGTCGGCAAGTTGCCGCCGCTCGTCGTGCCCGACGGCAGGTTGGGCGCCGGATTCCACGCTTGCGGATTCTGGTACGCGACCATGGGCGGCGTGGCGCTGACCTGGGTCGGTGGTTGGGCCGCCAGCGCCTGCGTGCCGTTGACGATCACCGTCGCGGCCGCGGTCGTGACGCGATTGCCGCCGGCGCCGCCTGTTCCGCCGCCGCTGCCGCCCCCGCCGCCGGACGGCGGCCGGCCTTCGAGCACGGCCAGGTCGCCCGTCAGGCTGCCGACCGGCGCCTGCACGGCCCTGCCCGGCGTGGCGCCGGCCGCGGTCGTCACTTGCCAGCCCGGCCGCGTCACCGTCTCGGTGAAGCCGTGGCCGCTCACCACCATGCTGAGGCCGAAGGCGAAGGTCGAGGTGGTGCGCGTGGCCGTCACCTCGAACAGCGCGATGCCGCCGCGCACGCCGATGGTCGACGAGGGCGTGGTCACGGTGATGGCGTTGTGCTTGCTGATGCGGCCGCCGACCAGGCGGAACACGCCGGCCGAGGCCGAGATCGCGAGCTCGCCCACCTTCTTGTCGGGATCGTAGACGAACTTGTCGATCACCAGCCGCGCGTTGGGCCCGACGGTGAGCGAGGAGCCGTCGAGGAAGACCAGGTGCGCGCGGTCGTTGGCCGCGGTGGTGATGAGCTCGTTGGCCTGCACGTCGACGCCGATGCGCAGGATGCGCTCGGCCTCGGCCGGCGGCTTGCCGAGCGGATCGCCGTTGGTCATCGAGGTGACGCCGACGCGGGCCGCGGCCGAAGACGAGATGAGGATGGTCAGGACCACGGCGCCGAGCGCGCCCAATGCGGTGTTCGACAGACGCATCATCGAAACCCTCCCCGGGACTATTCGATGCTCCTACGCTGGGCGCGATTTGCGGCCAAAAAATGCGCGTCTGTTGTGACTTTCCGACAGGACAAATTCACGTCGCGGCAAGGACTTGAACAATCTTTGCACCGATTGACGGGCGTCAATGCAGCGGCCGGCGCGACGGATCATACGTGCAGGCGCGGCGGGCATTGGAAGGAAGGTCGATCGATGTCGTCCAGATGGCTCAACCAGGCGCGCAACAACCGCGAAGTGGCGCAGCAGCTGCGCCAGGCAGCCCCGCGCAAGACCCTCGAAGTCGCGCGCCAGGCCATGCTGCGCTACGCCCAGATGCTCGAAGACGAGGCCAAGGCCTTCGAGGAACACGCTTTCGACGTGCATGTCGCCGAGATCGCGGCGTCCCTGCCGCGCGCCACCCTGCGGTTGGTTCACTAACAGACACTTCGCTATACTGCGGGCATGCGATGGATCGCGCATGCCCTGCTCGCTCTGGCGCTGCTTGCCGGCGCAGGCTGCGACAGCACCCCCAACGGCTCCGCCTATGGACGCGCCTCGGAGCGCGGTGGCTGGGGCCACGCCCGCATCGGTTTTCCGTTCTAGTTTCGAAGGCTCAGCGCCGCGCGCCGCGCATGTAATGCAGCTCGGGGCGATAAGGCCGCCACAGGCGACGGATCAGCTGGAGCAGCAGTCCCGACATGGCGCTGCTCAATGAACCAGGGTCGAGCCGTAGCCGGCCGACGCCAGGCAGGGATCGGCCTCGCGCTCCTCGAAGGCCAGCGCCTCGAGCAGCCACGCCTCCTGTTCGAGATCCTCGGCCGAGCGCAGCATGCTGAGCCGGGCCACTTCCAGCGAGCGCGCCGGCGCGGTGCGCCGCAGCTCGCGCGCCATTTCACGATTTGCATGAGCCCGGTTCAGCCAATTCGACGGCATCGTCTCCTCCGCTGTGTGCATCCGCGCGGAGGAGTTTTGGCGCAGCCCGACCGGCCACGCATTGACGGCGGTCAATCGGATGTAATGCTTGTCAGCCGGCCCGGATGAGCTCCTCGGGCCGCGCGCCGGCCTTGAAGCGGGCGACGAAATCGTCGGGATCGTACTCGATGCCGACCGGGTTCTTCGCGAACGTCTCCGAGCGCATGAAATCCTGGCACTCCTTCGAGGTGGCGAAATTGTCGATCTGCAGCTCGACCTGGTTGTTGTCGGGATCGCGGAAATACATCGACGTCGTGACGCCATGGTTGATGCACCAGAACGGCACGATGCCCTTGGCCTTGAGCCGCGAATAGGTCTCCAGCAGGTCGCCCAGGCTCGCCAGGGTGAAGGCGATGTGGTGCAGGCCGCTCTCGCGGCCGGCGCGCAGATCGTGCGACCCCTCGCCCGGCTTGCGCGCCTCGAGCGCGCCCGGATTGATGAAGGCGACGCGATGATGCTCGTCGTCGTAGCTCATGAAGGAGATCAGGCCCGCATCGTGCACCATCTCGCCCTCGAGCACGGTGCAGTACCACTCCTGCAGCGCCTTGGGATTGTTGGTCTGCAGCACGATGTGCGAGATGCGGATCGGCGATGCCATGGCGGGACTCCCTGCTCGTTCACTCTTCCGGACACAACCCCTTGTGCCGGCGGCCGATGGTGCCCGTTTTTGGACGGGAGTTAAACGGGAGCCGTATGGGCGCGAGCGGCAGCGGGGTAGCGCTATTTGCGCTATTTCGACGGAGGGCGAGGTATGGACGCGCGATACCGATCATGGCCGCCACCATACGCCCGTTGTTAGAGGGAACCCGATTCTGTCGTATAGAACGATGGCCCACGGCCATTGTCCCCGAGCATTGGCAAGGGACTCTCCCTTCGGATGCTGCGGCAGACGGTTGAAGAACGCCACCACCATCGGCTTCTACGGCGCCCCTACACCTTCCAGTTCGACGATCTTGGCTACATCCGGCCTGCGCGACAGCTCGCCGAACGGCCCAAGCCGGCGACGGCGCGGGCAGCCCGGCGCTGATCAGCGACGAAATTCTCGACCAGTTTCGCCGTCGTCGCCAAATGGGACGATGTCGCCGACAAGATGATCAGGGGCTACAAGGGCATCGCGGCGCGGCTGATGATGCACCTCGCCTCGCACTGGCGGGAGATCGACGCCAAGACGCTGGGGTGAGGCGCGCGGGCGGTGATAGGCGCCGGATCAGTGCAACCAGCCAGCACTTTTCACCGCACGTTTCCTTTCCCGTCCACCATTCTAGGGGACTGCAGGGTTGCTCCAAGATTTTCCTCAAAGAGCTGCTGAGGTCGACGCGTCCCCCTAACGTCATGTTCGCACTCAAACAGCCAGGTCACCATGGGCGCATTTGGATGCGCTCCGTATCGCCAGTTCATCTCGGTTGTTATTCGCCAGCTCTGTCCGTCGAGGCTACGCACCCCTGCCAGTTTCCAGTTGCTCTCGCGTTGAGGCTTGTGAGGAGCCTTTGCCCAAAGGGTGGAGTCGTGTTGGATTGCTTTTCGGGCGTTGCGTCTACGGGCGTACCTGAGTTCTGGCCTTTATCGGTCGCCGGCCGCGTGCCTGAAAGAACTCGTTAACAACGCTTACGACGCAGATGCCAAAAATGTTCGCATCTACGTCAAGCCGGACGCCGACCGAATAATTTTAGAGGACGACGGCTCAGGTATGAGCCGAGAAGAATTTGAGCGGCATTTTCAGAGGATCAGTGAGTCCCACAAACGCGACGGCGGCGAGAAAACCAAATCCGGCAGGCTAAAGGTTGGAAAGATTGGAATTGGGTTCATCGCTGCGAATGAGTTGTGTGAAGTTATTGAGATCTATTCGACCAAAGCAGGAAGCACCGATCTTCTGCACGTCACAATCGATTTTAATGAACTAAGAAAGCCGCCGGAGCAGCGACGAAGAAACCCGCATTCCCTGCTGAGGGCGTTGAGACACTATCGTGGACTGCCAAGCCTTGAGAGGGCCACGTCCTCGGTTCCACGGCCTTAGCTGTCGGCGCCGTCCTTCTTCCCCTCACCCACCCGCGCCGCCAATGACGCCGCCATGAACTCGTCGAGGTCGCCGTCGAGCACCTTCTGCGGGTCTGAGCGTTCGACGCCGGTGCGCAGATCCTTCACCATCTGGTAGGGCTGCATCACGTAGCTGCGGATCTGGTGGCCCCAGCCGATGTCGGTCTTGTTGGCCTCGGCGGCGAGCCGCTCGGCCTCGCGCTTCTGCAGCTCCAGCTCGTAGAGCCTGGCCTTCAGCATCTGCATCGCCTTGGCGCGGTTCTGGTGCTGGCTGCGCTCCTGCTGCACGGCGACGGCGATGCCGGTCGGGATGTGGGTGATGCGCACCGCCGAATCGGTCTTGTTGACGTGCTGGCCGCCCGCGCCGCTCGCGCGGTAGGTGTCGACTCGCAGGTCCTTGTCGGCCAGCTCGATCTCGATGTTGTCGTCGACCTCGGGATAGATCCAGGCGCTCGCGAAGGAGGTGTGGCGCCGCGCATTGCCGTCGAACGGGCTGATGCGCACCAGCCGGTGCACGCCCGCCTCGGTCTTCAGCCAGCCATAGGCGTTCGGCCCCTCGACCTTGAAGGCGCAGCTCTTGATGCCTGCCTCCTCGCCCGCGCTCTCCTCGAGCCACGACACCTTGTAGCCGTGCTGCTCGGCCCAGCGCGTGTACATGCGCGCCAGGATCTCGGCCCAGTCCTGCGCCTCGGTGCCGCCGGCGCCGGCGTTGATCTCGACATAGGCGTTGTTGCCGTCGGCCTCGCCGCTGAGAAGAGTCTCGAGGCGGGCCTTGCGCGCCTCAGCCGTCGCCTCACGCAGGCTCTTCTCGCACTCGGCAATCGTCGCCTCGTCTTTCTCGGCCTCGGCCATCTCGATCAGGCCGACATTGTCGTCGATCGCGCTGCGCAGGCGCTTGATCGTGGCGATGGCTTGCTCGAGACGGGTGCGCTCGCGCATCACCTTCTCGGCTTCCTTGGGATTGTTCCACAGCGCCGAATCCTCGGCGCGCGCGTTCAGCTCGGCGAGACGGACGACCGCACGGTCGTAGTCAAAGACGCCTCCTGAGGAGCTCCAGCGACTCCTCGATCTCGCTCACCATGGCCTGGGCTTCAGCGCGCATTTCAACTCCGACCTCATCCTGAGGAGCGCTCCTCAGGAGCGCGTCTCGAAGGATGGGAAGCAATCCGTTCGTTTCCACCCTTCGAGACGCGGCCTACGGCCGCTCCTCAGGGTGAGGCCGTGGTTTATAGACAATCGTCGCTTTTCAGCAAAGTTCTGCGCTCGCGCCCAAATACCCGCCGCGCCGTGCAACACTGTTCCCCGAAGCCCCAGCGCGCTAATCTCCTGTTGGGGGAAGCATGAAACGACGCGAATTCGTGGCCGCCGCCGCGCTGCTGCCTGTCCTGCCGGCGCGCGCCCAGGCCCAGCCGCCGCTGATCGGGGTGGTGCGGGTCGGCGGCTCGAGCGAGGAGCAGTTCGCGCCGGTGTTCCGGCGCGACCTCGCACGGCTCGGCTTCGAGGAAGGCAAGGACTACGGGCTGAAGCTGCTGTTCGCCGAAGGCGATCCGACGCGCCAGCCGGCGCTCGCCGCCGAGCTGGTCAAGCAGGGCGCCGCCCTGCTGGTGGCGTTCGGCAATGCCGGCACGGTGGCCGCCCAGCATGCGACGCGGGACGTGCCGATCGTCGCCATGGCCAACGACCTGGTGGGCGCCCGCCTGGTAGCCAGCATGGCCCGGCCGGGCGCCAACACGACCGGCGTCAGCATCATGGGCCACGAGCTCGAGGAGAAGCGGCTGGAGGTCCTGCACGAGATCGTGCCGGCGGCGCGGCGGATCGGCGTGCTGGCCGACACCACCACCACAGAGAAGGCCACGCTGCAGAAGCTCGAGGTTTCGGCCGGTCGGCTCGGCCTGTCGCTCACCATCGCCGAGGCGCAAAAGCCGCCCGAGGTCGCAGCCGCCCTGGAAAGACTCGACTCGACGAAGGTCGAGGCCGTTTCGGTGCTCGCCTCGCCCTTCCTCAACGGGCAGCGCGGCAGGCTGATTGCCGAGATGAATCGTCGGCATTGGCCCGCGATGTGGGAATGGCCGGAGACCGTTGAAGAGGGCGGCCTGGTGAGTTATGCACCGCGCATCTCGCTGATCTATCGCTACGTGGCGGTGCAGGTCGCCAAGGTGCTGAAGGGCACGAAGCCTGCCGACCTGCCGATCGAGCAGCCGACGGTCTTCACCCTCGCCATCAACACTAGCGCGGCCAAAAAGATCGGCCTGCAGGTCCCAGAGGCGATGCTGCTGCGCGCCGACGTCGTCGTCGACTAACTAATAGGTCTCGCCCGTTCCGCTCAAGGTCGAGCGGCGCGGGCCGGGGCTGCCGCCCGGCTGGTCGCCGCCGCCGTTGGTCACGTTGCCGGTCGTGCCGTCGACCATCGTGCCCATCGCGCTGTCGAGCGACTGCACGCCGCCGCCCGAGCCGGGTTCGGTGCCGGGCTTGTAGAGCTCGTCGACGCCCTGCGGATCGCCGAACGAGGTCGCCTGACCGGTCGCGGCGTTGACGTGAACCAGCAGGAGGCCCTGCGGCACCTTGAAGGGAATCGGCGGCTTATCCTTGTAGATGACCCGGGCGATCGCCTCGTAGATCGGCAGCGCGGTCAGCGCGCCCTGCTCCTGGTGGCCGAGCGTGCGCGGCTCGTCGAAGCCGACATAGGCGCCGATCGTGTAGTCGGGCGTGCTGCCCAGGAACCACACGTCGTTGGGTCCGTTGGTGGTGCCGGTCTTGCCGGCGATCGGCCGGCCGAGCACGGCGAGCTGGGCGCCGGTGCCGCGCGTCGTCACGCCCAGCATCATGTTCACCACCTGGGCGACCGACTGCGGATCGTGGAACGGCTTGCGGTTGTCGATGATGCGCGGCGGCGCGGGCTTCTGGCCGTCGGGCGCGGCGCCGCAGCCCTCGCAGGTGCGCGGCTCGTGGCGATAGATCGTCTTGCCGTTGCGGTCCTGCACGCGGTCGACCAGCGAGGGCGTGATCTCACGCGCGCCGTTGGCCAGCATGGCGTGCGCCATGGTCATGCGCAGCAAGGTCGTGTTGACCGCGCCCAGCGCCATCGGCAGGTAGGCCGGCATGTTGTCGGCGATGCCGAATTCCTTGGCGACCTGCACGACGCGCTTCATGCCGATCTGCTGGGCCATGCGCACCGTCATCAAATTGCGCGAGTGCCACAGGCCGTAGAACACCGGCTGCGGGCCCTGGAAGTCGTGCTCGAAATTGCCCGGCCGCCAGATCGGCTGGCCGTAGCCCGGGTTGTATTCGAACGGCGCGTCCTCGACGATGGTCGAGGGCGTGAGGCCCGCATCCATGGCGGCGAGATAGACGAACGGCTTGAACGACGAGCCGGGCTGACGGCTCGCCTGGACGGCCCTGTTGAACTGGCTCATGCCGTAGGACCAGCCGCCGCTCATCGCCAGCACGCGGCCGGTGATCGGGTCCATCACCACGACGGCGCCGTTGACGTTCGGCACCTGGCGCAGCGCATAGGTGTTGGCGGGGGACGGCTTCTTCTGGTCGCTCGCCGTCACCTTCTCGACGACGATGACGTCGCCCACCGCCACGACCTGCGCGGGCCGCGACGGCGCGCCGCCGACCTCCTGGTTGGGCAAGGTCGGGCGCGCCCACGCCATCTCGGCGAACGGCACGATGCCCGTGCCGTCGCCGCCGTCGGTTGTCGGCAGGCCGCCGATCGTGGCCGACGCGGCGTCGACCTTGGTGACGACGGCGAGCCGCCAGGTGTCGGGGCCATAGAGCGGACGGCGCTGCTGGATACGCGCGAACTCCTCCTCCCAGCCGCCGGCCGGACTCATGTCGGCGATCTTGGCGTAGGGCCCGCGCCAGCCGTGACGGCGATCGTAGGCGATCAGGCCGTCGCGCAGCGCCTTGTCGGCGACGGCCTGGATCTTGGGATCGAGCGTCGTCATCACCGTAAGGCCGCCCTCGTACAGGCCCTTCTCGCCGTAGGCGGCGAGCAGGTTGCGGCGCACCTCCTCGGCGAAGAAGTCGGCGTTCACCACTTCGGTCGGCCCGCGCCGGCGATATTGCAGCTTCTCGGCCTTGGCCGCGGCCGCCTCCTGCGCGCTGATGTAGCCGTCGGCCTGCATGCGGTTCAGCACGTAGTCGCGGCGGGCGTAGGCTTCCTTGGAATGGCGCACCAGGTTGTAGGCGTTGGGCGCCTTGGGCAGGGCGGCGAGATAGGCGATCTCGGACAGCGACAGCTCGCCGAGCGAGCGGTCGAAATAGTTCATCGCCGCCTGCGCCACGCCGTAATTGCCCGAGCCGAGATAGATCTCGTTCAGGTAGAGCTCGAGGATGTGGTCCTTCGAGTAGGCGTCCTCGATGCGGAAGGCGAGGATGGCCTCGCGGATCTTGCGGGCGAGCGTGGCCTGGTTCGACAGCAGGAAGTTCTTGGCGACCTGCTGGGTGATGCCCGACGCGCCCTCCATGCGCCGGCCGGGATTGGCGATGTTGGCCAACACCGCGCGCGCGACGCCCAGGATGTCGACGCCGGGATGGCTGTAGAAGCGCTGGTCCTCGGCCGCCACGAAGGCTTCCTTGACGCGTTGCGGGATGGCGGCGGCGGGCACGAACACGCGCTTTTCGCGCGCAAACTCGGCGAGCAGGCGGCCGTCGCTGGCATAGAGCCGGGACACGATGGGCGGCTGGTAGTCGGCGAGCTGCTTATGGTCGGGCAGGCCGTGGCTGAAATGCCAGAACAGGCCCGCCACGGTGCCGATGCCGACGATGAGGCAGGCCGTGGCGAAGGCCAGGGCGATCTTGAACAGTTTCACCACGCCATCCTTTTTAGCAAAGGATGGGCGGGAGTTATGCCTTTCTTGTGGCCGCCATGGGGGCAAAATAAGCGTCGACCGAGGCCCGGAGCGCCCGCGCCAGCGCCATCTGATGCTGGTAGACGGTGAGCAATTTCTCGTCCTGGACGTTGGAAAGATAGCCGAGCTCGACCAGCGCCGCCGGGATGTCGGGCGAGGTCAGGACGGCGAAGCCCGCCTCGCGGTGGGTGCGCGGCAGCAGCCGCACGCCGTTGCGGCCGAACGTCGAGACGATGGTATTGGCGAAGCGGTTGGACGAATTGACGGTCCCGCGCTGCGTCATCGACACCAGCGTTTGCGCCACGGTACCGCTGACGGCGGCACTGGTGATGCCGCCATTCTCGCGCTGCGCCAGCGCCGCCGCCTCGCGATCGGACGCCTCTTCTGACAGTGTATAGACCGAGGCGCCGCGCACGCCGGGATCGGGATGCGAATCGGCGTGGATGCTGAGGAACAGATCGGCCTTGGCCTGCTCGGCCAGCGCCACCCGCTCGCGCAGGGCGATGAACTGGTCGCCCGAGCGGGTCAGCAGGACGCGGTAGCGGCCGCCGGCCTGCAATTGCTTCTGCAGTTCGCGGGCCACCGCGATGACGACGCCTTTCTCCTGCGTGCCGCGCACGCCGAGCGCGCCCGGATCGTGCCCGCCATGGCCCGGATCGAGCATGATCAGCTTCGGCCGCGGCCTCGCCTTTTGCGGGGCCGCCCGTGCCGAAGTCGCTACCAGCAGGAGGGGGACTCCCAGCAGCGCTCGCCTTTTCATGAGAGTCTTGTAGCATTTTCAATCAGTTACTGCAATTTCCTGAACTACAAACTAATTGATTGTTCGCCCTCCCCGAACACCGTATGTTGCGTTCCGCGAGCAGTCGCCGTCGTTCGTAGCGCGCTTCCTGAAGGAGGCCGCGCTCCGACGGCAGTCCCCGCCGGCGGTCAATTCGAAGGAATGAAGACGCCGCGGGATTGTCAGGCAGGCGGTGGCTATTAGGAAACTCGAGGTTGGCAGGGTCCTTCAAGCGGATCCGGCGGCGCGAAGCTTCCCCGTCTTGGCCTTTTTTGTTGGCCGTTCGACGGGTCGATGGCGCACCGCCCCCCTCGCACCAGAGAGGCGGCAAGGCCGCTGGTCGCTCGCGCCGGTCGGACCCAACGCCTCGGGAGCGAGCCTATGGCAAGGCGCATGCTCATCGATGCGAGTCACCCCGAGGAAACGCGGGTGGTCGTCGTCGACGGCACACGGCTGGAAGATTTCGATTACGAGATGGCCAGCCGCAAGCCCCTCAAGGGCAACATCTACCTGGCGAAGGTCATCCGCATCGAGCCGTCGCTGCAGGCGGCGTTCGTGGAATATGGCGGCAATCGCCACGGCTTCCTCGCCTTCTCCGAAATCCATCCCGACTACTTCCAGATCCCGGTCGCCGATCGCGAGAAGCTGATCGCCGAGGAGCAGCGCCTGCGCGCCGAGGAAGAGCAGCAGGACCAGCGCGAACCGCAGCGCATCGACCGCACCGACATCGATGAAGTGCGCGAGGAGAACCTCGAGGCGATCGCTGAGGCGGTGGCCGAGGCGCCGGTGGCACCGCCGGCCGAGGAGCCGGTAACGGCCGAAGCGCCAGCGCCGGATGAAGCCCGGCCGGCCGCCGACGATATGGCGCCCACGGCCGATGCGCCGCCCGCCGAAGCGCCGTCGATCGAGGCGCAGGCCGCCGAGATCCCGGCCGATACGGTGATCGGGCCGCGCGAGGATGCGCCGGTCGAGGAGACGGCCGCCGGAGTCGCGCCTGCCGATCCCGCGGAGGCGCCGCAGCCGGACGGCACGCCGGTCGAGCTGCTGGGCGGCGACGATGCCGGCCACGAGCACCAGACCCGCGAACGCCGCCGGCGTCATCCGGTGCGCCAGTACAAGATCCAGGAAGTCATCAAGCGCCGGCAGATCCTGCTGGTGCAGGTCGTCAAGGAAGAACGCGGCAACAAGGGCGCCGCCCTCACCACCTACCTGTCGCTGGCCGGCCGCTACTGCGTGCTGATGCCCAACGCCGGGCGCGGCGGCGGCATCTCGCGCAAGATCTCCAATCCGAACGACCGCAAGCGCATGAAGGAGATGCTGGCGCAGCTCGACGTGCCGCAGGGCATGGGCGTGATCCTGCGCACCGCCGGGCTCGAACGCTCGAACCTCGATATCAAGCGCGACTACGAATACCTGGTGCGGCTGTGGGACAGCATCCGCGAGATCACCATGCGCTCGACGGCGCCGGCCCTGATCTACGAGGAAGGCGACCTGGTGAAGCGCAGCCTGCGCGACGTCTACGACACCGACATCTCGCAGGTGCTCGTCGAGGGCCAGGCCGGCTACGACGCGGCGAGCGAATTCATGCGCCAGCTGATGCCGCACGAGTCGGGCAAGGTCGAGCTCTACAAGGAGCCGATTCCCCTCTTCCACCGCTATCAGGTCGAGAGCCAGTTCGACGCCATGCATTCGCCGGTCGTGCAGCTGCGCTCCGGCGGCTACATCGTCATCAATCCGACCGAGGCGCTGGTCGCCATCGACGTCAACTCCGGCCGCTCGACGCGCGAGCGCAACATCGAGGAGACGGCGCTGCGCACCAACCTCGAGGCGGCCGAGGAGATCGCCCGCCAGGTCCGCCTGCGCGACCTCGCCGGCCTGATCGTGATCGACTTCATCGACATGGAGGAGAACCGCCACCAGCGGCAGGTCGAGCACAAGGTCAAGGACGCGATGCGCAACGACCGCGCGCGCATCCAGATCGGCCGCATCAGCGCGTTCGGCCTGCTCGAGATGTCGCGCCAGCGGCTGCGGCCTTCCCTGCTCGAGCATTCGACGGAGATCTGCCCGCATTGCGCCGGCACCGGGCGCGTGCGCTCGATCGAATCGGCGGCGCTGCATGCGCTGCGCGCCATCGAGGAGGAAGGCGTGCGCCGGCGCGCCAGCGAGATCGCCGTCAGCGTGCCGCCCAACGTCGCGCTCTATATCCTGAACCACAAGCGCCACGCGCTGTCGGAGATCGAGAAGCGCTACAGCTTCACCGTGGAGATCGAGGCCGACGACGAGTTGCATGCGGCCGACTGCGAGATCGAGCGCGTGCGCAGTCGCCGCGAGGACCATCATCGCCCGGCGCAGGAAACCGCGCATGCGAGCTACGATGCGGTTCGGGCCGAGGAAGGCGAGGCCGACGCGGCAGAGGCGGCCGAGGAAGCCGGCGGCGAAGACCGCGACCGCGCGCGCGACGATCACGGCGATGAGGAAGGCGAAGGCGGCCACGGTCGCCGTCGTCGGCGCCGTCGCCGGCGCGGCGGGCGCCGCGATCAGGAGGGTCGCGACCACGGCGGCCGCGACTTCGAAGGCGGCGATCGTGGCGAGCAGCCCTACGCCGCTGCGGGCGAAGAACCCGCAGGCGAGCCGCGCGGCGATGAAGGCTCAGACGGCCACGGCGAAGATTCCACCGAGGCTGAGGGCGAGGCCGCGCGGGCGACCGACGACAATGGCGCCCACGGCGACAATGGCGCCCATGGCGACGGTGGCCGATTCGAGGGCGGCGAACGACGCCGCCGACGCGGCCGGCGCGGTGGACGACGTCGCCGGCGCGAGAATGGCGATGATCGGGCCGGTGAGAGAAGCGGGCACGAGCCGTGGGAACAGCCGGCGCACGCCGACGCCATGGGCGACGGCGCGCCGAGAAGCGACGGACCGATAGAGCCGCAAGGCGTGACGGCGGAACCGGCGGCGGCTGCCGCCGCGCCGGCCGCCTTCGTTGCGCCTCCGCCGGAGCCTGTGGTCGCTGCGGCACCGCAGCCGCCTGTGGCGCAGGAGCCCCCGCCCTCGCCGCCGCCTCCGCAAGTGGTGATCCCGACGATCTCGGCCGACACGCCGCCGGAGAAGCCAAAGCGCGGCTGGTGGCGGCGATAGAGCATGCATGACGGGTCCGGCTGGAAGCGGCCGGACCCGACAGGCTCTAAGTTTTTGGACTGAACGCGTCGCTCAGCGACGGCGAACCCGCACGACGACTCGCTTGGCCTCGCGATGCAGCCGATGACCGGTGACCGCCCACAGCATGACGGCAAACCCCAGCCAACCCGGCATTATGACCGGGCAGATGCTCTCGATGTTCATCGCAAGCCTTGGACCCGGTCGATCGCCGGTGGTTGATACGGCTCGGCGGTATGTGCCAGCGCGCGCGAACGGAGACTGAGATAGTCCGCCGTCAGGGACGTGATCACGAGTGCGCCGAGCAGCAGGGCGACGGAGGAAATGATCTCGCGCATGATTGTGACCTCCTCAACGACGAGTGCCGCCGACGCCGGCGGCGAGCCAGCCCGGCTGGCGGCGTTGCACGCTCTGATCGACCGGAACCGCACGGACGAGCTTCAGCACTGCCTGGCGCAGCGGTCCCAGCGGCAGCGGCTTGTTCAGGAATACCGTGATGCCGAGCTTGGCGAGCGTCTGCTCCGAAAGGCCGTCGATGCGGCCGGACATCATCAGGATCGCAGTCTCCGGCAGCGCGGCACGCAGTGCCCCCGCGAGCTCGACGCCCGTAATGTCCGGCAGGTTGTAGTCGAGCAAGGCCACGCGCGGGGTCACGCTGGCAACGATGCGTTGCGCCTGGGCCGCGTTGTTGGCCGTCACCACCTGCAGTCCGGAGCGGGCAAGAAAGCTCGCCATCTCCTCGCATTGCACGACGTCGTCCTCGACGATGAGCACGTCACAGCTGCGAGAGCCGGATTCGCCCGGCGAAAGCATATTATTCATGACCTTTCTATGACCGACGGCGGGATGCGAGGCACGGTCGAACGGGTCCGCTTTGGAGTTACCGGCGCAGGGTTTGGTCCCGTTTGGACCGATCGTGGCGCCTCAATCGGAGGCCGCCGGCAGCTCGATCTGGAAGGTCGCCCCGTCGTCCCCCTGCAGCAACGACAGGCTTCCGCCCGCGTCGTGAATGATGCCGTATGACGTCGCCAGGCCCAGCCCGACGCCCTTGCCGGTCGGCTTGCCGGTAAAGAACGGCTCGAAAATACGGTCCCGAATGCTGGCCGGCACGCCTGGCCCGTTGTCGGCGACGATCAACCGGACGCGGCCCGTCTCCGCGCGCGTGGCCGAGACAGTGATGGTGCGACGGGGCTTGGTCGACGATTCGAGGGCATCCCGGGCATTCAGCAGCAGGTTGATCATGACCATCTCGATCAGGTTCCGGTGACCGCGCACGTTCAGCGGCTGCTCGCCAAGCTCTGTGACGATCGTCACGTCGGCGCTCTTTGCCCGACCTTCGATCATGCTTAGCGCGGCACGGCAGGCATCGCGCACGTCGAACTCGATCGGCGGCCCCTTGGGCGCACGACCGAAGATCCGCATGCGCGAGACGATGTCGGCGGCGCGATCCACCTGACTGACGATCCGGTTGAGCTTTCCGGAGATGAACGCGCGAAAGTCCTTCTGCGCTTCGGCGCTCGCACCCTCCGGGGCTTCCTCGGCCGCCTCGACTTCCATCAAGGCGTTTTGCGCGGCCATACGCATCACGTTGAGAGGCTGGGTGATCTCGTGCGCAATTCCGGTGGTCAATTCTCCCAAGGTCGCGAGCTTGGCCGACTGCGCGAGCGACTGCTGAACTTCGTGGCGGGCGGTCTCATCGTGGCCGACCATCACGGTGCAGTTGCCCAGGCCAGGTAGCGCCTGACGCGACAGCGAGAAGCGCAGGTAGCGCGGGCGGGCCGCGTCATTCTCCAGCCTGAGATCGAGTTCGATGGAGTCACGCTCGCTCGACGAGGCAAAACGCAAGACCTCGCCGCCACCGCGGACCGAGTCGTGCTCGAAGACGTTGGGCGACGCGACGGCGTCCTTCAGCACCTGGTCGAAGCGCCCGTTCGAATAGAGAATCCGGCCGTCACGATCGAGCACAGCGCACAGGGCGGACGGCGTATCGATGAGAGCGGCGAAGAGCCGACGCTGCGCCGTCAACTGACCGGCCGCTTCGGTAAGCGCCAGCAGCTGCAAGAACCTGCGTGTGATGAAGATCGTGAGAATGGTCAGCGCAAGGGCGATCGCCAGCGACAGGACGACTTCCCGATCGAAGGCGGCGAGATAGATGCCATGTCCGATCGAAGCGGCTACGACGACCGGAAAGCCCTCGACGGCGCGCGGCGCCACCAGACGAGACTCCCGACTGCTCGGATCGGACCATCGCGGTTCGTCGGTGCGTTGCACGGTCCCACCCAGGCCTTGGCGAATCATGCGCAACGGAGCAGCATCGGGATAACGCTTCCCGAACAGGCTCGAATCCGCGACGGTGGTGGCCAGGAGAGCGCCATCGGGTCGGAACAGCGTGATCACCTCTTCGCCAACCGGTGCGATTTGTCGGAACAGGCTGGAGAGCGATTCGGCGTCGATGCCGACGATGACCACCCCCAGAAGTTCGCCCGATTTCGCGGTCAGCCGGCGCGACATGTAAAATGTCCATCGGCCCATTGGGCTGAGCGCCACGGCGGTCAGCGCCAAATCGGGCGCATCAGAAGCGATCAGAGTGCGGAAGGCCTCGCGCCCCGCGATATTGGATGGCCCATTGTCGGGAACGACTGTGCTGTTGACGACGTCGCCGTCGGCCGACGCGATGACGACGAAGCTGATATGCGGCATCGCCACGATCCGGTCTTTGAGCGTCGCTGCAAATTGTGCCTGGGCAGCGGCCTGGCGGAACTGCCGCTCGGAATTGATGTTCGATTGCGATACCCAGTCTTGGGCGCTGCCCAGCACGAGATCAGCCGAGCCGAGAACCTGTCGCGTGTAAGCGGCGACGGTCAGGCTGCTACTGCGTGCATCCTGCTCACCGGTTTCGATATCCTCGTTATATGCCGCCCAGATGAAACCGATCGCGATCGCCCAAATAACGAGGATTTGAATGGCCGCAAAGGCGAGCGTACGCCGGCGTACCGACGACTTCGCGTCCGGCGTCCGGCCAGGCATCCCCTTATCGGGAGAACTAGCGAACAAGCGCGTCAAGGGTCTCTTCGGAACCGCCGCGCCATCTATCGGAAGACCTGGCACGACCGGCTCCGGAAACGAATAGCGCGGCGAGGTATGCGCGATTGGCCTCGCCATCGCTTGGACAAATGCCTCCAAAATGGAGAGAATGGTCGAGCGTCGTGGCGTATGGCCCCATGAAAGCTCAAGGAAAAGAAATCCAAGACGGACGTTTTGTCGACGTCCTCGTCGTCGACGACGACGTCGAAGCGGTTCAGGAACTGGTCGAATTTTTGTCCAAGGCGAACTTGAAGTGCGTCTCGGCGAATGACGGCTGGGCGGCACTGCAATTGCTGGCAGACGGCTACCGGCCGAGCGTCGTGCTGAGCGACTTGCGTATGCCGGAACTGGACGGCATGGAATTCGCCCAGCGCTTGGCCGATGTCACTGGCGCGGAGCGGCCGGAGATCATTTTCATCAGCGGCAATGCGGGCTTCGATGACGCGATCGCAGCGATCAGGCTGGGCGCCCGCGACATGCTGGCCAAACCGATCGACGGCCCGAAGCTCGTTCAGACCGTGAAGTCGGCCCAGATCGCTCGGCAACTGAAGCAACGGCCACCGGAGGCCACTCCTCCCGCGACGGCGACCTCGGGCCGGCCAGCCGAACAGCCGCTGACGGCGACGAAGCGCGAAGCCCTGAACGACATGAAGTCGATGCGGCGGCTGCGCAGTCAGCATTTTCCGTCCGACCTGTTCTCGGACCCGTGCTGGGAAATGCTGCTCGATCTTTACGATGCCCATCTCGCGGGCGCCGAGGTCACCGTGACCAGCTTGGGCGCTGCCTCGGGCGTTCCGCAGACGACCGCGCTGCGGCGTATGGAAACCTTGCAGGGACATGGCCTGATCAATCGCGTCGAAGACAAGGACGACAGGCGGCGAACGATCATCAAATTGACCGATCCAGGGCTGGCGGCGGTCGAGCGATTTTTCGAGACCTATCTGACGCGGCGCAGCGCCCGGTCCAATACCTGAGCCTTAGTGGCCGTTCTGGGCCACCTGAAATTTCGCGTAGTCCAAGCTCGGAGCCGTCGCAGCCGCAAGCGCCGGATCCTGTCCGCGGATCGGTCCTTCCTTCTTGACCGAGTCGATCAGGGACACCGTCATCAGGCCCGATCCCCAGCCGCTGTACACAGGATTCACTCGTGCGGGTTCCGCGGCAAATGCCGACGACAGCCACGTACCCGACAGGACCGAGGCCAGCACCAAGGTGCGGATGGCGGAACGGCGATATGTCGAATTCTTGGCCATGAAACTCCCCTCTGCTGACGCCACAGGAATGGCATCGCTCGACCGAGGAGTCCCTTCGGATTCGGTCCAGTTTGACAGCGACCCGGATCACTCGCGTCCGTCTCGGTTGGGCGCCCCTCCATTTCGGATGGATTTTGATCGATGCCGGCGGCAACCCTCGGCGCCAACGCGAATCTTCAGCCCAAGCCGGCGCCTGCCCGCCGTTCGGTAAGGGGTCGAACCGACCGGGCGATCACTTTCGCCTCGGGGTGCCGGATCAGCAGCACCAGGGCCGACCGATTGCACAAGGTAATCGAATAGTAGTTGCGCATGCGCATGAGCCCGAGCCGGCTGAAACGCGTCAACACCCGGCTCACCGTCTCGGTCGACGTCCCGACATGGTCGGCGATATCGGCGCGTTCCATCGGCAGGCTGAATTCGTCGGCGCCGCCGGCGATGCGCTCCGACATCTCCAGCAGGAACGCGGCGATCCGCTCGGCGATCGATTTGCGCCCCAACAGAAGGATGTGGTTCTGGGCCCGCTCGAGGCTGCGCAATGCTCCATTGATGGCCTGATCGCGCACGGCCTGGTCGATCTCCGGAGATCGATTCAGCTGCCCGCGTCGATAGGCGATCACGCTCGACGCACTTACGGCCTGGGCGACGCTGCGGTGCTTGCGGCCGAATTCCAGCCCGACGATGTCTCCCCGAAAATGAAAAGCGTCGATCTGCCTCTGCCCGTCGGCGAGGAAACGCGCCGTGCGCAGGCATCCCGAGACTACCTTGTAGAAACTGTCTACTTCCTCGCCCTCCTCGAAAAGCGACTCGCCCTTGGCAAGGCGCTTGGGCGTTCCGCCGAGACCTTCCTCGATTGCTGCACGTTGGGCAGGCATTGGGACCGGTGTGGGTTGAACAAAAACGTTGTCACGAGTCGCCCGCTATCCTCAAGCGACTCACGTATTGGTCACGGAAGATACGACAACTGGCCGCGCATGTTTTCTCAGACGGTGAGAATCTGAAAAAAACTTTATCGAGAATGCATCCGATTGACTCGGGTCAATGTATCCGGCCGAACGAAGCGCCATTGTGACCATATCAACCGCCGGTCACCGAAAGGTCACAGGCACCTGCCCATTTTTTTCTTGAAGGAACGAAATAGACATGGCGACCGCGACGGACTTTGCTTCGGCCCTCACTGCCGCCGCCCAAGGCGGCTACATCGCTCAGCTCTCCGGCGGCACTTATACGATTACCCAACCGATCATCATCAACATCAATAGTACAACCCAGGGCATCGGCATCGACGGCGGCGGCGCGACGCTGATCTCGAAGGTGCCGGCCGGCCAGCCGGTCATCGAGTTCGTCGTCGGACCGGGCGTCGACCTGCGCTATCTCGATCTCTCGAACTTCACCATCCAGGGCAACGGCAGCGAGGGTGACGGCATCAAGGTCGTCGCCGACGGCAACGATCGCTGGGTCTACAACTGGAACATCAACAACGTCACGGTGAACCATGTCGGCGGCTATGGGCTCGACATGCAGGGCAGCATTTTCGAGGGCCTGGTCTCCAACTCGTGGATGAACAACAACGGCCAGGGCGGCGCCTATTTCGGCAACAGCTCCGGCGGCGGCATCGCGAGCGCCTTGCGCTGGTTCGGCGGCGGCGCCGACAACAACGGCGGACCGGGCATGACGCTCGGCAACCAGGCCCGCGACCTGAGCGTGGACGGCGCGACCTTCAACGGCAACCACGGCGACGGCATCAATGCCCTGGGCGGCATCACCTCGGTGAGCAATACGAGCTTCCAGGACAATACCGGTTCGGGCGTCAATTTCTGGCTGTACGGCAGCTTCAACAACGACAGCTTCACCAGCACCTCGGCAGGGCTGCAGAATGTCGGCATCAACGGCTTCCTCGCGGGCGATGCCACGCTGGTCGGCAATACGAGCCACGGCAGCACACTCGCCAGCCTGTCCGGCAACGGCAATGCGCTGGAGACCGGCAATACTGGCACCATCACGAACGGCTCGGGCGTCAACCCGCAGGGAATGGGCGGTGACCAGCACGCGAGCGTCACGGTCAGCAACACCGGCGTCTCGGTGCCGTCGCTCAACCCGGTCACGGCAAGCGACACAGCCAATGTGGCGGCCAGCAACGGCACCAGTCCGCTCGAGAGCGCGCTGACCGCCGCATTTCATGGCAGCGGCGTCGTTTCCGTGGCGCCCAACAGCTATTCGGTGACCGCGCCGATCATCATCCACCTCACGGCCGGCACGACCGGACCGATCGGCATCGATCTCGGCGGCGCCAAGATCAGCTCGCACATCTCGGGTGGCGGTCCGGTGATCGAAATCATCGCCGATGCCGGCGTCAACGTGAACGGCCTCACGCTGTCGAACTTCAGCCTCCAGGGCAGCGGCGGCGAAGGCGACGGCGTCAAGATCGTGGCCGACGGCACCGATCGCTCGATCACCAACCTGCAGATGACCAACGTCGACATCGAGCATGTCGGCGGCGTTGGCCTCGACGTGCTGGGCAACGTGCACGGCGCCACGATCTCCGACTCGTGGATGAACGGCAACAACCAGGGCGGCGCGCGGTTCGCCAACAGCGCGGCCGGCGGGACCGTCACCGGAGTGCAGTGGCTGGGCGGCGGATTCCGCCATAACAGCGTCGCGGGCCTGGCCGCCGAGAACGGCGCGCACGACGTGACGGTGAAGGGCGCCTACTTCGTCGAGAACAACGCACCCGGCATCAACGCCACCTCCGGCTTGACGCTGGTGCAGGCCAGCGGCTTCGAGAACAACCAGGGCGCGGCCGCCGTCGTGGGCGGCTCGGGCGGCAATTTCACCGACGATACGTTCTCGACCTATGGCGTGCAGACCGTCGACGTTGTCGGCAACCTCAACCACGGCACGATCACGCTGACCGGCAACGGCGCCGAATACTATGGTTCGGGCTCGGATCCGACGACCTTCGCCAACGTCCAGGGCACCGGCACGATCAACATGGCGGGCGGCGGCAGGATCGTGGCGGGCAGCGGCATCACCGTAGCCGGCGCCAATCCCGTTGTCGGCTCATACAGCTATAACGGCATCATCGGCGCTGGGGCAGCGGTCGCCAGCAGCACGGGCAGCACTGGCACGACGGGCACTGGAACGACGGGCACTGGAACAGGCACCCCGCCTGCGCTGACCGAGGCACTGGCGAGCGACACCGGCTCATCGGCGACCGACAAGGTGACCTCCAAGGCGGGGCTCACCGGGACGGCGGACCCCAATGCGGTCGTCCATTTCACGGTCGACGGCACAGCGGCGACCGCGACGGCCACCGCCGACGCCAGCGGCAAGTGGAGCTTCACGCCGAGCGGACTGGCCGACGGCAGCCACACTGTCGTGGCGAGCGAGACCAACGCCGCTGGCGCCACCGGCACCGCGTCCCTCACCTTTGCCCTCGACACCACGGCGCCCACCATCTCCTCGGCGGCCCTGACCGGTGCGGGAATCACCAACGGCACGGGCACCGTCGGAACCGGCACGACAGTCACGCTCACGCTCAACATGAGCGAGGTGGTCAACGTCACCGGCACGCCAACGATCAGCCTGAACGACGGCGGCACCGCGACCTACAGCGGCGGCTCGGGCACCTCGGCGCTCGCCTTCACCTACACGGTCGCCGCGGGCCAGAGCACGTCTGCGCTCGCCATCTCGAGCCTCAACCTGACGGGCAGCTCTGTCACGGACAGCGCCGGCAACGCCCTCAGCCTCAGCGGCGTCAACCTCGGCACGCCGAGCGGCGTGCAAGTGAACGGCGCCAGCTCGGGCGGCGGGACCTCCAGCGCAACAAACACGACTACCGGCGGAACGCCGGGCCTCCCGGTCTTCACGGGAGCCACCTCGGCCAACGGTCAGATCACGGTGTACGGCACGACCAACGAAGCGGGCGACCAGGTCTCGATCTACGAAGACGGTTCGTGGCAGACCTTCGTCACCACCGGCAGCAATGGCTCGTTCAGCTACAGCAAGGCCGACAACACTACGATTTCCCATACGTTCGGTGCCAATGCCACCAACCCCGCCGGCAACGAGCAGCACGGCACGAGTTATGTGGTCAACCCGGGCACCACCGGTAGCGTAGCCGGAGGGACGAGCACCGGTACCGGTACCGGCACCGGCACCGGCGGGACGTCCACAGTGCCGGTCGTGACCGATCCGCTGGTGAGCGACACCGGTGCGTCGGCCACCGACAACATCACCTCCAATCCGGCGGTAACCGGCACAGCCGATCCAAATGCGGTGATCCACTTCACGATCGACGGCGCGCCGGTGGCGACCACCACCACGACCGACAGCACGGGCAAGTGGACCTTCACGCCGACCGGTCTTGCCGACGGCACGCACACTATCGTCGCCAGCGAGACGAACTCGGCCGGCACGGGCAGCGCCACCATCACCTTCACGCTCGACACCAAGGCGCCGGCGGTGACGGAGAAGCTCGCTGCCAGCTCGACGGCCACCGCACCGGTCCTGGCCGGCACCGGTGACGCCGGTGCAACGGTGCACTTCACGGTAGACGGCACGGCAGTGGCCGCCACGGCGACGGCCGATGCCAGCGGTGCGTGGACCTACACGCCCGCCGGTCTCGCGGCCGGCAACCACACGATCGTCGCCAGCGAGACCGATGTCGCCGGCAATACCGGCAGCGCCTCGCTTGCCGTGACGGTCGGCAGCCCGCAGACGGCGGCCCCGGTCCTGACCGAGACCCTGTCGAACGACACTGGCTTCTCGTCGACCGACAAGATCACGTCGAACGCGGCACTGCAGGGAACGGCTGATCCAGGCGCCACGGTCCACTTCACGATCGACGGCACGGCCGCCGCGGCGACCGCGACCGCCAATGCAAGCGGCGCATGGTCGTTCACGCCGAGCAGCTTGGCTGACGGGGTGCACACCATCGTCGCCAGCGAGACCAACGCCGGCGGCAGCACCGGTAGCGCCTCCCTCGCCTTCACGCTCGACACGCACGGGCCGGTGCCGGTCTTCACCGGCGGGACCTCGGCCAACGGCCAGGTCACGGTCACCGGCACGACCGGCGAAGCGGGCGACCAGGTCTCCCTCTACGGTGACACCGGCTGGCTGGGTTTCATCACGACCGGCAGCGGCGGCGCGTTCAGCTATACGATGTCGGCCGACACGACTGTCGCGCACACATTCGGGGCGAACGCGACCGACCTTGCCGGCAATGAAGGCCATGGCAGCGGCAGTTACGTCGTCAGCCCTGGCGCCACGGCACCGACTTCGCCTCCGGTCTCGACGCCGCCGTCGGGATCACTGCCCGCCGTGACGGAACATCTCGTGAGCGATACCGGCGCCTCCTCGAGCGACGGCATCACCACAAACGATGCGCTCTCGGGCACCGCCGACCCCAACGCGGTGATCCATTTCACCGTCGACGGCACTACCTTGTCGACGACGGCGACGGCCGATGCCAGCGGAGCGTGGTCGTTCACGCCGAGCGGCCTCGCCGACGGAACGCATTCGATCGTGGCGAGCGAGACCAACGCCGGCGGTCTGACCGGCGCTGCGACGCTGAGCTTCACGCTCGACGCCCACGCTCCGATCATGGAGTTCACCGGCGCCAGCGTGGCCAACGGTCAGATCACCGTCATGGGCACCGCGGGCGAGGCCGGCGACCAGATCTCGCTCTACGGCAACAGCGGCTGGCTCGCCTTCGCCCATACCGGCAGCGACGGCACGTTCAGCTACACGACATCGGCCTCGTCGAGCGTCGTGAACACCTTCGGCGCCAACGCCACCAACAGCGCGGGCCAGGAGGGTCACGGCCTCAACCAGCTGATCGTCGGCAGCACCGGCGCCGACAACCTCGTCGGGACGGCGGGCAACGATGTCATCCTCGGCAACGGCGGCAACGACACGATCACCGGCGGTCACGGCGCCGACACGCTGACCGGCGGTTCGGGGAACGTGACGTTCGCCTATACCGGAACGGCCGACTCGACGTCGGCCGCCGCGGACACCATCACCGACTTCCGCCACGGCGCCGACAAGATCGATTTCGGCTCGATCGCCGGCATCACCGCCAGCAACGGAACCCCGTTGTTCCAGGGCAACATCGGCGGCAGCGGCAACCTCACGCTGAACGCGCACAGCGTCGGGTTCATGGAAGTGGGCGGCAATACGATCGTGCTCGCGAACACGTCGGCCACGGCCGAGACCGTGACGGGTGCCGATACGCACGCCGCCGACATGAAGATCGTGTTGACGGGCGTCAATCTCGGCCTCGCCGCCAGCGATTTCCATCACGCCTAGCGGACGATGGAAAAGGATCCGTTCGCCTTCGGGCGGCTGGTGCGCGCCAGCGGCGGCTACTTCGGTACCGCTGGCGCCTTCAGCCTCGCCATCAACCTGCTCTACCTGGCGGGGCCTCTCTATATGCTGCAGGTCTACGACCGGGTCGTGCCGAGCGGCAGCATCGTCACGCTGCTGATGCTGACGCTCGCGCTGTTGCTGGCCTACCTGACCTTGGCCGGGCTCGATGCCGTGCGCGCACGCGTGCTCACACGGGCGAGCATGCGGCTGGACAACCGCATCGCGCCCCGTCTCCTGACGGAGATCATCGATCATCCCGCGGCCGCCGGCGATTCGCGCAGCCAGCTGCTGCGTGACTTCGATGCCTTTCGTCAGTTCATCAGCGGTGCCGGCATCCACGCAGTCTTCGATCTGCCGTGGGCGCCGGTCTACATCGCCGTCATCTTCATGCTGCACTGGAGCCTCGGCGCGTTCGCGCTCGGCTGCAGCATCGTGCTCGTGCTGATGGCCCTGCTGAACGAATGGTTGGTGCGCGGTCCGCTGACCGAGGCCAATGATGCGGCCGCGCGCAACTACGGCTTCACTGAGATGAGCCTGCGCAACGTCGAGGTTCTTCGCGCCATGGGCATGAAGCAGGGCCTGCTGCAGCGCTGGTCGCACGACCGCCGGCGCCTGCTCGAGCGCCAGACCGAGGCGAGCGACCGGGCCGCCACGACGCAGAGCCTGATCCGCTTCCTGCGGCTTTCCATGCAATCGGTGATCCTGGGCCTTGGCGCCTACCTGGTGATCGAGCGCACCGCGAGCAGCGGCGCCATGTTCGCCGCCAGCCTCCTGCTCGGCCGCGCCCTGCAGCCGGTCGAGCAGATCACCGGCACGTGGCGGACGCTGGTATCGGTGCGCGGCGCCGTCCGGCGCCTGCGGGGGCTGTTTGCGAACGCCGCCACGCGCCGGCCGAGCCTCGATCTGCCGAAGCCCAAGGGACACCTGCAAGTCGAAGGGCTGAGCTACCAGCCCGTCGGCGGCCTCAAGCCGTTGCTGCGCGGCGTCTCGTTCGAGCTCAAGCCGGGAGAGGTGCTGGGCATCGTCGGACCGTCCGGCGCCGGCAAATCGACCCTTGCGCGGCATCTGGTCGGCGTCCTGGCGCCCAGCGCCGGCACGGCTCGGCTCGACTCCGCCGACGTGAGCGATTGGGCGCGCGGCGGCCTCGGCAAGCATGTCGGTTACCTGCCGCAGGACATCGAGCTGTTCGCCGATACCGTCACCAACAACATCAATCGCTTTCAGCCGGGCGATGACGAAGCCACCCTGCGCGCCGCGGCGATGGCGGGGGTGCACGAGCTGATCCTTCGCCTGCCCAAGGGCTACGACACCGCAATCGGCGAAGGCGGCGCAATCCTTTCGGGCGGCATGCGCCAACGGCTCGGCCTTGCACGTGCCGTCTATGCCGACCCTTCCCTCGTCGTGCTCGACGAGCCCAACTCCAACCTCGACGGCGAGGGAGACATCGCCTTGGCTCATTGCATTCAACAGCTGAAAGACCGCGGCACGACGGTGGTGCTGATCTCGCATCAACAGGGCCTGCTCGCCGTCACCGACAAGATCCTGGTGCTGAACGAGGGCACGGTCGCCGCGTTCGGCCCGCGTGCGGAAATGCTCGAGCGGCTGCAGCCGCGCAGGCTTGCGCCGGTGAAGGCGGCATGAGCACGCTCGCCCTGCATCTCGACGATTCGGCCCGGCGTCCGGCGATGGTCGGCTGGCTCCTGATCGCCCTCTTCTTCGGCGGTCTGGGGGGCTGGGCGGCAACGGCACCGCTCGGTGGCGCCGTTGTTGCCAACGGCGTCGTCAAGGTCGACGGCAACCGCAAGAGCGTGCAGCACCTCGACGGCGGCATCGTCAAGGAGCTGCGGGTCAAGGAGGGCGATCACGTCCAGGCGGGCGACGTGCTGATCGTGCTCGACGACACGCAGACGCGCGCCGAGTACGACGTGCTCTCCGAACAGTATGTCGTGCTGCGCGCCACCGAGGCGCGGCTGCTCGCCGAGCTCGCCGGCAAGACCGAGCTCGAGATGCCGGCGGAACTCGCCAACCGCCAGGGTGACGCCTATGTGCACAGCATCTGGCAGGGCCAGGTCAAGCAATTCGAGACCCGCCGTGCCGCGATCGACGGCCAGCGCAGCGTGATCGGCGAGAAGATCCACCAGCTTCAGTCGCAGATCGACGGCGCGGAAGCCCAGGTGCAGGCCTTCACCGAGCAGATCGATTCGGTGCGCGCCGAAGCCGACAGCATCGCCCCCCTTGTCGAGAAGATGCTGCTGCCCAAACCGCGGCTGCTGCAGCTCCAGCGCACGGCCTTCAGCCTCCAGGGCCAGATTGCCGACGCTGAGGCCAACATCGCCAAGTTCAAGCAGGCGATCGCCGAGCAGGAACTGCAGATCGCCCAGCTCACCAACGATCGCATGGCGGAGGTGACCAAGGACCTGCGCGACACGCACGCCCACCTCGTCGAGGTCCTGCCCAAGCGCAAGAGCGCCGAGGCCGCCCTCAGCCGCATGGAAATCCGCTCGCCCTATGCCGGCCGCGTGGTCGGCCTCTCGGTGTTCTCGATCGGCGGCGTGATCCAGCGCGGCGAGAAGATCCTCGACATCGTGCCGGACGACGATGGTCTCACCGTCGAAGCCCAGGTTGCGGTCGAGGACATCAGCGACATCCATCCCGGCATGAAGGCCGAGCTGCATCTTACCGCCTACAAGCAGAGGATTGTGCCGACCATCCACGGCGAGGTGCTGACGGTCTCGGCCGACCGGCTGACCGATCCCAAGACCAACGCGTCCTACTTCGTCGCCACCGTCCGGCCCGACCTTTCCGAACTCGCCAATCTGCCCGAGGTGCATCTTCATCCCGGCATGCCGGCGACGGTCACGGTACCGACCGAGGCGCGGACGGCGTTCGACTACCTCGTCGGGCCGCTCGTCGACTCGTTCAACCACGCCTTCCGGCAGAAGTAGCGGTAAGGTTGGCGTCAGCCAATCAACACAAATCAGCCGCGTTGCGAGCGCTCACTCCATCTGCCCGTGAATGGGCAATGGAGACGATCATGACGAAGATCACCGAGGTCGTGCTGGGTGTGTCGTTCATCATTTTGCTGCCGGTCGCGGCGCTCGCCCAGTCGGCGAGCGATGCGACCTACTGCCAGGCCTTGTCCGCCAAGTACCAGCGTTATGTCGGCGACAATGACATCAAGCATCGTGGACTGATGCCGGATGCCTCGGTCGACACGGCAATCGCGCGCTGCCAGAGCGACGCCGCCAGTTCCATCCCGGTGCTCGAGAAGGCGCTCAAGGATGCCAAGGTCGACTTGCCGCCGCGCACCTGAGTTGAGACGAATTTGCCCCGAATCTCACCCGTCTGAGACAGCTCCGATGCCGATGGCATAAGATCTTTTGCCCCGAGTCTCACGGAACACCCCCACCCCCCTGGTGAGACACCCTGAGACGCGTGAGACGGCTGAGACACATGAGACGGCTGAGACGCCTAGGCCTTGACCTCGGCGCCGAGGTAGTCGATCGCGGCTTGCGCGCCGCCCTTGCGATGAGGGATGCCGAGCGCATTCAGGCTCATCTCGATCACGCTCAACGTGCCCAGCACCATCGGCGCATTGACGTGCCCCATATGGGCGATGCGGAAGGCCTTGCCGGAAAGCTCGCCGATACCGTGGCCCAGGATGACGCCGCACTGCTTGTTGCAATAGGCACGGATCGCCTCCGGATCGTATCCATTCACCAGCACGGCGGTGACGGAATCCGATCGCTCGCCCGGCTCGATGATGTTGAAACCGATCGCCTGGCCCTCGGACCAGATGGCGACCGCGCGTCGGACCGCCTCGGCCAGCAGCCGATGACGACGAAAGACGTTGTCCAACCCTTCGGCGAACAACAGGTTGAGCGCCTCGCGCAGGCCGAACAGCAGATGCTCCGGCGGCGTGCCCGCGTATTTCTGGTAGTGCGCATCGCCCTCGCGGTCGGTCCAGTCCCAGTAGGGCGTGCGCAGGCCCGCTTTCTTGTGCGCTTCGCGCGCGCGATCGTTCGCGGCAACGAAGCCCAGGCCCGGCGGCGTCATCAGCCCCTTCTGCGAGCCCGACATGGCGACGTCGACCCCCCAGGCGTCCATCTCGAACGGCATGCAGCCCAGCGACGCCACGGCATCGACCATCAGCAGGGCATCGTGCTTGGCCGCGCGTATCGCCTTGCCGATCGCCTCAATGTCGTTCACCACGCCCGAGGCGGTGTCGATCTGCGCCACCAGCACCGCCTTGATGGTGCCGGCCTTGTCGGCGCGCAGCCGCGCCTCGACCTCGGCCGGCCGCACGGCGCGGCGCATGTCGCCCTTCAGGATCTCGACCTCGACGCCCATGCGGCGCGCACTTTCGCCCCAGCCGATCGCGAAGCGGCCGCTTTCGAGGACCAGGATCTTGTCGCCCTTCGACAGCACGTTGGTGAGCGAGGCTTCCCACGCGCCGTGCCCGTTGGAGATATAGATGTAGGTGCGGCCCTTGGTCTTGAAGACGCGCGCCACGTCCTTCAGGAGGCTGTCGGTGAGTTGCAGCAACGGACCCGAATAGATGTCGACGGCGGGCCGATGCATCGCCCGCAGCACCTCGTCGGGCATCGTCGTCGGCCCGGGAATTGCCAGAAACTCACGCCCTGCGCGCACTGCCATCGGCACAAACCTCCACACGCTAACGTGAGCAGCTTAGCATGCCGGCCGCCTGCCAAGGGCGCTACAATAGCTAGGGAGGCACCTCAATGAAGTATCGGCTGATCGGCCTCTTTGCCATTCCCGTTGCCGCCCTGCTCTGGATCGCGACCGCCAACGGCGGCGAGAAGGCCGTTTCCGTTCCCGCGCCTGCGCTCGACGAACAGGCGCAGGGCGCCGGCAGCGAGACCGTCGTGCTGGCCGGCGGCTGCTTCTGGGGCGTGCAAGCGGTGTTCCAGCACGTCAAAGGCGTGAGCCGCGCCGTGTCGGGCTATTCGGGCGGCACGAAGGAGAATGCCGAATACGAGATCGTCAGCACCGGCCGGACGGGACATGCCGAGTCGGTCGAGGTGACGTTCGACCCGAAGGTCGTGAGCTTGGGCACGATCCTGCAGGTCTACTTCTCGGTGGCGCACAATCCGACGGAACTCAATCGACAAGGTCCCGACGTCGGCACGCAATATCGCTCAGCGATCTTCGTGCGCACGTCCGAACAGCGTAAAGTGGCCGAGGCGTACATCGCCCAGCTCGACAAGATGCACGTATTCGACAGGCCGATCGTCACCAAGGTCGACGACTATAAGGCGTTCTATCCCGCCGAGGCCTATCACCAGGACTACGCCACAATTCACCCGAATGCGCCCTACATTGCGTTCTACGACAGGCCCAAGGTCGAGAACCTGAAGCGGCTGTTCCCTGCCCTCGCCCGCGACGCGCCCGTCCTGGTGAACGGCGGCAGCGCCCCGAAAAGCTAGAGCGCCGCCGATCCGGTGAGCCGTGCCTGCGCGGCGAGCCGCACCGGCGCGTTCGCCGCGCCGTAGCCCTGGTAACCGCGCCGCTCGACGATCTCGAAGAAGAAGCGGCCTTCGACGGTGCTGGTATAGGCCTGGAAGTATTCGGCATCGCCTTCGCGGTCATAGAAGATGTCGTGCGCGCGCAGGGTCTCGATCAACTGCGGGTCGAGATCGATCTTCGCCTCGAGGTCGTCGTAGTAGTTTGCCGGTACCCTGAGCAGCCGGACACCGTTGAGGCGCAACCGCTTGACGGTCTCGACCAGATTGTCCGTCGACAGCGCGATGTGCTGCACGCCCGAACCGAAGGCCTCCGACAGGAAGCGCGACGATTGGGTGCGGCTCGACTGCGAGCCGTTCAGAACGATGCGCACCCTGCCGTCCGCCGAGTGAACGACCTGGCTTTTCACCAGCCCGCCCGGATCGAGCACGTCCTGCTCCGCGGTCTTAGCGACCTCGAGCAGCGACATGTAGAACAGCAGCCAGCTCAGCATCTCGTCATACAACATGGATTGCGAGAGGTGATCGATCCGGACGATGCCCGCTTCATCCGCCGTCTGGCCGGCCACTGGCTTGAATTCGATATCCCACACGCGGCCGAGGTCGGTGTTGGGATCGACGAAGTAGATCAGGCTGCCGCCCAGGCCGCGCACGGCAGGAATTTCCAGCTCGCCCGGCCCGACAGCCTGCCGAAAGGGCGTGTCGAAGAGTGCTTGCGCACGATCCAGCGCCGAGCTCGCGTCCTCCACGCGCAGCCCGATCGCGCAGACCGACGTGCCATGCGTGATGTTGTACGAATGCGCGAAGCCTTCCTTCTCCGTGTTGACCACGAGGTTGACGTCTCCCTGACGCCATCGTGTGACTGACTTCGAGATGTGCTGGCCGGCTTTTCGGAAACCGAGTTGCGATAGCAGCTTCTCGAAACTCGCCGCGGCCTGGTCGTCCATGGCGAATTCGATGAATTCGACACCCAGGCACCTGGCGCGTGGCGGCAGGACGGGAAGATCGGCACGCTTGGCCTTTGTGCGCTGGCGCAACCGGTCGAGCATGTAGACCAGCGAGCG
>Ga0070738_10001986_pt1 | contig 35002 bp, 22 predicted proteins | sample Coa_R2_2_FD_66446 | JGI IMG/M metagenome (GOLD analysis project Ga0070738, IMG submission 66446) | Surface soil microbial communities from Centralia Pennsylvania, which are recovering from an underground coalmine fire - Coalmine... | ecosystem: Environmental > Terrestrial > Soil > Unclassified ...
CGGTCATGTGCGGCTCGTGGGCGAGCCAGTTCTCTGCCACTTCCGAGTACATATCGTTGACGGCCTTGCGGGCAAAGCGCCGTTTCTCATCGGCTCGGCGGCGCTGCTTCGCCTCGGACTGGTAGGCCTCATCTGCCCGGACCTTCTCATACCAGATCACGATGCTGCCTATCCCCAGACCCGTAATGGAAAGCACGAGACTTCCCACCAGAGCGCAAGACAAGACGGCCAGAACAGGATTCCGCCGGCACCAGCGCCACAATCGGGCCAACCGCCCGACCGGACGGGCCGCGATCGGCTCTCCTTTCAACCAGCGCTCCAAATCCTCGGCCAGCGTCTGGGCCGATTCGTAACGCCGCTGCGGTTCCTTCTGCAAGCACTTCAGGCAAATCGTTTCCAGGTCGCGATCCACCCTGGGATTGATCCGGCGCGGCGACTCCGGCTCACGCTCGCGCACTTGCTCCAACGTCTCCAGCACCGTCTCGCCCTGGAATGGCGGCCGGCCCGTCAAGAGCGCGTACAACACCGCACCCAGCCCATACACGTCCATCGCGGTTGTCACGGCTCCCTTGCGGCCGCTGGTTTGTTCCGGCGCCATGAAGCTTGGCGTGCCAATTAGCGACCCCGATTGGGTCAGGCTGCTGTCGATTTCCACGCGCTTCGCCAAGCCGAAATCGCTGACATGCGGCTGACCCTGCGCATCCAGCAGGATGTTCGAGGGTTTGAGATCGCGATGCAGAACGCCGCGCTGGTGCGCATAATGGACAGCCCGCGCGACGGTTGCCAGCAGGCGCGCGGCCGCGCGGGGATCGGCACGAAACGAGTCCAGATGATCGGCGAGGCTGCCGCCCTCGACCAGCTTCATGCTGAAATAATGGACGCCATCGTGTTCGCCCACTTCGTAAACCGGCAGGATGTGCGGGTGATCGAGCTGGGCGATGACCTCGGCCTCGTTGCGGAAACGCTCCACGTCGGTCGGCGAGGCCAGGTCGCTGCCGCGGAACATTTTCAAGGCAACCAGGCGATCGGGGCGTCGCTGCCGGGCCTTCCAGACCACGCCCATCCCGCCCTGGCCCACCGACTCCAGCACGGTATAGTCGCCGAAGGAACGCGGCGGAGCGGGCAAGGGAAGGGCCGGCTTACCGTCTGACGGCATCGGAAAAGGAGTCGAGGCATCCGATCGTGGTGTGATGGCCAGCGAGCGCAGCGGCGCGGCCAGCTTTTCGAGCCGGTCCTGATCGGCGAAGAACTCGCGCAGATCATCCGCCAACTCGGGGTTGCTGTCGAGCAGAGCTTGGCGATCCGGCGCCTGGCCCGCTTCCTGAGCTTTCAGGTAAGCGGTAACGAGATCGTCCAATCGCTGCTCCCAATCCGAGGCTTCGCTGACTCGGTCGTCCATCGCTCCCTCACGCTTGGTCGCGCAACTGGTTGCGGAGCTTCTTCATCCCCCGGCGCAGCAGGCCGCCGACCGCGGTCTCGCTCCGGTCCATGAGCTGGCTAATCTCGGCCACCGACAAGCCCCGGAAATGCTTCAATTCCAGGGCCGTTCGCTGGTCTTCCGGCAATTCCGCCAGGGCATGAGCCAACTGGAGGAGCTGTTCCTGGCGCTCGGCCTCCTCGTGCGGCGACTTCTGTTCGGCCTCCAGCCAGGCTTCGACGCGCGATGCGGAATCCTCAAAGGAGCGCTCCAGCGCCACATCCCGGCTTGCTGCCCCGAACTTGCGGACGGCATCCGCCAGGTTATGAGCCAAGGTCTGCCGCAAAAACGCCAACCGTTCTTCCTCGCTCCGTCCGTGCAGCTTCTCCTGCGCCTGGTGGGCTTCCAGGAGCGTCTGCTGCACCACGTCCGACGGATCGAGCTTGGCCCGCAGCCGCGGATCAAGCTGCAAGCGCGCCAGCAGCCGGAGGTAGTCTCGATACGACTCCAGCGACCGCTCCGGGACTTCGGATTCATCTGTCATGAAGCGAGCCTATGGATAAAAGCGTAAGAACCGGCAAAATCGGGCGCGCCGGTAAGGAATTTTTTCGCCCCGCATCAATTACCGGGGCGGGGTGAAAAGCACCACACATTATGGGGGATGCTTTGTATCCACTGCAAGAGGGGCAATACTCTCGTTCCCACGCTCCGCGTGGGAACGCACGTCCGGCCGCTCCGCGGCCCGCCCCGCGAAAGGACAAGACGCGACGCGGAGCGTCGCCATCGTGCGTTCCCACGCAGGAGCGTGGGAACGAGAGTATGCTCCCCGTGGGAGCGAGAGGAGACGAGAGGAAATGATAGAATGCCCTGTGCGTTGGTGAGAGTGAGAACATCGCAGGGGCAAGAAATATGGCCCGGTCCTTCAGGCGCGGCGCCGGCCTGGTGAGCTTGTGGTTCCCGGCGGCGCTGATCGTTCTGGTGCTGCTGGCGTTGCCGAGCACGGTCTTCCTGATGTTACACTTGTTCGGCAAGGAACCGGTGCTCAACGGCTGGCTCAAGGACCGTTTCGGCGTCACCTATCACCTGCCCACGCCGTGGTGGACCGGTGCGGCGCTCTTGCTGGTACCGTTCTTGCTCGTTTTGCTCTACTTCCTCAAGCTCAAACGCAGGCCGCTGCAAGTGCCCAGCACGTTTCTGTGGCGCAAAAGCATCGAGGACCTGCACGTCAACAGTTTGTTCCAGTGGCTGCGCGACAATGTGTTTTTGCTTGTGCAATTGTTGATCGTGCTGCTCTTGATTTACTCCGTGCTGTCGTTACAGATTCACGGCAGCACGAGCGCGGGGAAGCATTACATCTTGCTGATCGATAATTCGGCGAGCATGGCCGTGGCCGACGCGGGCACGAGCCGGCTGGAAGCAGCCAAAGACGAAGCGCTGCGCGAGATCGATAGCCATGCCGAAGGCGATATGGGTATGGTTATCGCCTTCAATTCGCGGGCGTCGATCTTGCAGCCGTACACCAGCGAACGCGGATTGCTGCGAGCGGCGGTGGCGAAAATCACGCAGACGCAACGGCCGACACGCATCGAGGAGGCACTACAATTGGCCGACAGCCTCGCCAATCCCCTGCGTTCAACCGATGACGCGGCCGTGCGGCCGGACAAGGAGGACCCCGCGCAGGCACGCACCTACGTCGCCGCCGAGGGCATCGCCGCCGAGGTCCACCTGTTCTCGGATGGCCGATTTCCCGATGTTTCTGCCTTCGCTGCCGGCAATCTCGATCTGAATTATCATCGCATCGGCAAAGCCGGCCCCGAGAATGTGGATAATATCGGCCTGGTAACTCTCAATGCCATGCGCGACGAGCAGGATCCCAGTAAGCTCCAGGTGTTCGCACGGCTGCTGAATTTCCGCAGCGATGCCGCTATGGTCAAAATCGAGGTCGAGTGGCGCATGCCGGGCAAGGACGATTTCAACCTGCTCGATCAGACGGTGAACCTCCCGCCGCGCAAATATCATCCTGCGGATCCCGACAAGGAAGATCCCGGCAGCGATGCACCCGGCGAGGGCCAGGCCATCTTCTCGCTGGGCGGCGTGGATGACAGCGTGAACGTCGTCGTTCACGCCCGGCTTCGCGATGTCCACGATGCCTTTCCGCTCGATGACGAAGCATGGCTTGTCGCCGGCGTGGTGCGGAAGGCGCGCGTTTTGATCGTCACGCCCGGCAACGAGATTCTGCGCGATTTCTTCGACCTGGAAGCAACAAAAAAGGTGGCGGATGTCGCTTACCTGACGCCCGCCCAGCTTCGAGACGATGCCACGTATCGCGGCCCCGCGCGCAACGGCGAATACGATCTCATCCTCTTTGACCGCTGCGCTCCGGAAAAAGAAGACGATATGCCATTGGCCAACACATTCTTCATCGCCGACGTGCCGCCGCCGTGGAAGCGCGCCGCCATGCCGCCCTTGAAGGACGCGCAAATTCGCAATCCGACAAGTAATCATCCGCTGATGCGCCATCTGACCGGCCTGGACGAAATCGCATTCAGCGAAGCGTTCCGATTCGACTTGAAAGCGACCGGGGTGCCGGCGCGGACGCCGCGACTGTTGGAGACGGACCGCGAGACGGCGGTGTTGTTCGCGCTGCCACGGCGTGGTTTTCAGGATGTGGTGCTGGCCTTTCCCCTGGTCGATGACGGCGGCCGATGGACGACGACGTGGAACCTTAAATTGAGCTTCCCGGTATTCCTGCGCAACCTGCTGTACATGCTGGGCAACGTCAACGATGCCGCCGCGGAAGAGAACGTGCAGCCGGGCCAGATCAAGACGCTGCGGCCCGATACCGCCGTCAAGGCGCTCGACGTGATCGGACCCGACCGCAAACGCGAGACGGTGACGCGCGGCGTCGGCGGCGATTTTTCCTACAAAAACACCGAACACGCCGGCATCTACGAGGCGACCTGGGCGGGCGGGCAACGCTTTTTCGCCGTCAACTTGCTCGACGCCGACGAAAGCAACATCCAGCCGCGCGACGCCATCAAGATCGGCGAGCAGCGCTTGGCCGCCGGACAACCGCGGCGGCAAACGTACGATACGTGGAAATGGATCGCCCTGGCCGCGCTGGTGCTCTTGGTCGTCGAGTGGGCGGCGTATCACGCGCGCCCTCGTTCCCACGCTCCGCGTGGGAACGCAGTATGGGGCGCTCCGCGTCCCGCCCGGCGATGAAGCGCGACGCGACGCGGAGCGTCGCCTATTTGCGTTCCCACGCAGAGCGTGGGGACGAGGGAAAATTGCCATGTTTTCACCTTCGGATACGACTTTTTATCGGCGTTTCATTCAGAATCACTACGACGGCTTGCCCGGCGCGCTGACGGCGGTGACGGGGCTGCTGACGGGGCATGAGGCGCTGGCCGGCCGGCTCATTCGTCCCGGCGGCTTCGATGTGCGCGGCTGCAAGCGCATTCTCGACGCTGCCTGCGGCAACGGGCGCTATTCGCGATTTCTGCTGCGGCACGCCGACGCCGACGCCCTTATCACCAGCTTCGATCTGTCGCCGCGTATGTTGCAGCGCGCTCGCGCTCGGCTCCGCAATGAGCGAGTCAGCCATGCCGTCGCGGATCTGACCCGGCTGCCTTATGCCGATGCGTCGTTCGATGCCATCGTCTGCGGTTGGGTATTGGAACATCTGCCCGATCCGCGTTCGGGGCTTGGCGAGCTGGCGCGCGTTCTGCAACTCGGCGGTAAACTACTACTCTTATCCACCGAAGACACGCTGACCGGGGCCATGTGCAGCCGGCTGTGGCATTGCCGAACGTACAATCGCGACGAGCTGCGCCGGGTCTGTGGCGAATGTGGGCTGCAATGGGAACGCGAGATGTGGTTTTCCGGCATGCACCGCATGTTGAAACTCGGCGGCATCATTGTTGAGCTGCGCCGCGTCAATGCCGCGACCAAGGCCCCCACCGCGCTGGAAGCGTGAGCGATGCGGTTGTGCATTTTAGCTCGGAAGTCCTTGGTGAGAGTGCGGACCGCGTCGTACAGGGGGGCTAGAGTTTCTGAATAATTCGAACTACCGAGGTTTATGTTCCGCGCACCAGGCGAAGCGGCGGGGAAACAACGGCAACACGCCCCAGAGCCGATGCCAGCCCCGCGTCTCGACCGCGGCGGGACGATGGCAGCGATGACATTTCAGGGGAATCCCTTGCGAATCGAACAAGGTTTCTTCTCGCCGCTTTCTCTCATGCTCGGCGATGGCATCCCAGCTCACGCCGCGCTGTTGTAACTCCCGCTCGATAATGTCCAGCGCTTCCTCTTCCATCTCTTCGCGGTAGATCGTGGCGCGGTCGAGCAAATCCTCCGTGGCCGCCTGGCGGACATTGTCGCGGACACGCTCCAGATTGATACGCATGGCCATTTCCCTCCGTTGCGATGCTCTTTCATTTTGAGGCGATCGCACGGCTTTGGGAACCAAGCGGGCTATTTTTTCGTCTCAAGCGAGGATCGACGCGGTCCCGGTTGGTTCGGTTGACGGGCATTCGGGAGCGTGCGAGAATCCATTTGTAGGGATTCGCATTTCTGGCGAGTGAAAAAGGTCTGAGGGGAGAACGAACGATGCTCCGCGCATTCGTGCGAGGTTGGCAGCTGAGTCGGCTACGGGCGCTACTGGTGGGAGTATTATTCCTGGGTGGGCTGTTCGTCGCGGTGAGCCACCATGAGGCGACTTCTGCCGCTCCTCCCGCGGCCGACGCCAAAGACGCCAAAGCCAAGGGCAAAGCCGTTAATCCCAAAACTCCGCGTGGCAACGAGAGTGCAGCTGCGGTCAAGTGGCCCGAGCCGCTCAAGCTCACCGTCGTGGCCAAAAGCGACGAAGAACTTTCCTCGCTGCGCGAGATGGTTTCCACCATCAACAGGCTTTGCGAAGAGAAGTGGAAGGAAAACAAGATCGTCCCTTCGCGCTATGCCAATAATTACGAGTTCATTCGCCGCGCTTCGCTCGACATCATCGGCCGCATCGCCAAGCCGGAAGAGATCCGCGAGTTCTTGAAAGATCCCGAGGACACGCGCCGCTCGAAATTGATCAACCGACTTTTGGAGAGCGACGAATACCCGCGCCACTGGGCCAATCTGTGGGCCAATTGGCTGCTCAGTCGTTCCGGAGTTTTTGGCCGCGGTCCCTATCACGAATACCTGGCCGCCTGGCTGGAAGATCAGTTTAGCCAAAACAAGCCGTATAGCAGCATCGTCAAGAGCCTCATTACCGCCACCGGCGAGAACAACGATATGGAGAAGGGCGGCGCCGCGGTCAATTTCATCCTGGCCCATGTCGGCGAGAACGTGCCGGGGGCGCATCGCGGCGAGGAAGGCCAGTTCCAAATGGTGCCGTTGACCTCGCGCATCACCCGGCTGTTTTTGGGCACGCAGGTCCAGTGCGCCCAGTGCCACGACCATCCCTTCTACGGCAACCTCAAGCAGGAGCACTTCTGGGGCATCAATGCCTTCCTTCGTCAAGTGGTCCGCGAAGGCCAGCCTCCGCAGGTGGGCCGCATGATGAACTTCGGCAAACTGACGCTCCGGGACGACGAAGACCTCGCGAAGACCGGCCTGGTTTACTACGAGAAACGCAACGGCGTGATCCTGACGGCGCGGCCGGAGTTTCTGCCCAGCGGCGATGAAAAGCACGGCGCTCCGTTGCCGGCCGGCATGCAAGGCATTCAGAGACGCGAAAAGCTGGCCGAATTCATCCTCGATCATCCCCAGTTCCCCAAGGCCATCGTCAACCGCATGTGGGGCGTCTTCTTCGGTCGAGGATTCGTCAACCCCATCGACGATTTCAACGATCAAAACCAGCCCTCGAACCCAGAGTTGCTTGACGAATTGGCCGCGCGTCTCAAGCACTATAACTACGACTTGAAGAAGTTGATCCGTTGGATGTGCAACAGCAACCCCTACAACCTCAGCTGCGTGGCCAATCGCACCAATGACAAACCGGAGAACGAGGCACTGTTTAGCCGCATGAATATGAAGGCCATGAGTCCCGAACAGCTGTTCGAGTCGCTCATGGTGGCTACCAAATCCGAGGCAGCGGAATCAAAGGCGAGCAAGAAAACTTTGAGAGATCAATGGCTCAACACACTCATCAATAATTTCGGCGATGATGAGGGCAACGAGGTCAACTTTAACGGCACCGTCGTCCAAGCGCTGATGATGATGAACGGCAAGGACATCAACGATGCCATCGCGCGGAAGGACAAAGGCGCGGTCGCCCTGGTCATCCGCAAACACACCGAGAAAGCCGCCATTCAAGAGTTGTACTTGACGGCCCTCAATCGCCCGCCGACCGACAAGGAAGTTCGGACGATCTACACGCAGTTCGCTCTGAGCGCGCGCGATCCGCAAGTCCGCGCGATCGATCTCCATTACCCCAACCGCCGCTACGAGGATCTATTCTGGGCGCTGCTCAATAGCAACGAATTCATCCTCAATCATTGAGTCCCACTCGTTTTTCGGTTAGCGACGCTTCGTCGAAGCGTCGCTAACCGAAAAACGAGCGCCTTTCTTATCAGTCCGTCTCGACCGATACGAATGTGAACGCACCTTCTCAACAGAAACCCCATAGAATCAACCGCGGAGTGGGGCCAATAGGGTGCGAACGTCGGGAATATCATGACGGACACGACCAAGAAGATTCTCCGTTTGCTGCAACCGGATCAGCCGTTGGATGTGCGCTGCGCCGCCGCCTTGGTGCTTGGCGAGGTCGGCCGCAAGGATGCCGAGCTGACTCGCGCGCTCTGCAACGCGGTGAAGGACGACGAAGCGAGCCTGCGAATGCAAGCGATCAAGGCGGTGGGCAAGCTGCGCATCGACGCGGCGCTGCCGCACTTGCTGGAACGAATCAAGGAGGGCGGCGAAGAAGCGGAGCAGGCCGCTCAGGAGGCGGCGAAGCTAGGGGCCAAGGGAACGCGCGCTTTACAAGAGCTGATGCCGAAAGTCGCGCCCGGTCTGCGCCGCTACATCGCTTCGGCGCTGGCGGCGGCGGGCACGGCCAGTGCGGAGACAGCCGCCGTCGCCGTGTTGCTTGACCGCGATCCCGGCGTCGTCGAGGCCGCCGGCCGGTCGCTGTTGGCGCAAGTGCCGTCGCTCACGCCGGCTCATCGCAAGGCCCTCGCCGATCAATTGTTGGAACTGACAGGCAACAAAAAGGAGCCGTTAAGTCCATCATCTGAATCGGCCATGATGCGCTTGCTGGCCGCGCTTGATGATCCGCGCGCCGAGGCGGTGTTATGGGAGCGCATTGTGCCGCCACACTCGCTGGAGGTGCGCGCGGCCGCCTTGCAAGCGCTGGGTAAGTGGGCTTCCTCGCCCAGCAAGGAGCAGCTCAAACGGTTGTTCGCCTGCGCCACGGACCGCGATTTTCGCCTGGCGGCGCCGGCGCTGGTGCTGCTCAAGAACCTGCCAGTCGCCGAACGGACAGTGCCGGAGTGGCTAACCCTTTTACAGGCGCCCGACGTGGCGATCCGCAAGCTGGCCCTGGACAAAATCGGCGACCGCGATACGGCCGAGGTGGCCGGCGCTCTTTTGGAGCAGCTTCATCACCCCGACCGATCTCTGCGCGATGGGGCCTTGGCACGGCTGACTCGCCTCAAACAGGGACAGAAAGCACTGACGGCGGCCCTGCTCGAAGCGGAGACTCCCGACAGCGCGTGGATGCTGGCACGGGCGCAAACGCCCTTCACACGTTCTTATCCACCCGAATGGCGCGAAAAAGTTTTCACCCAAGCATGCGAATATCTGGAGTCGGGCGACCGCCGCGCCGACCCCCTGCTTTTTTTGCTGCGCGAGGCCGACCCTGGCGAGCTGCGGCAGCGCCTCGAAGACCGGGCCATCCATTGGCGCAAGAAGAAAGCATATGAAACCTCCCTCTCGTATCTGCGTCTGTTGATCCGCGATCCGGCGAGCGGCTTCCCGATCCGTTGGGAGCTGGCCTGTTGCGGTTTGAAGATTTCCAGTCATGATCTCTCGCCGGAGGCGCGAGCAAGCGATCCCTGTTTGCAGCAATTCTCTACCCTCTGCCAGGGCTATGAGGCGGAACTTTCGGCGGAATTGGAAAAGATTAAATGGCTTGAGCCGGAGGATTTGTATTATTTGGGTTTTCATTTCGCGGAGCAGCTGGGACAGCAAAGACAATTCGGCGGCAAGGTGTTACGCTTGTTGGTGAAGCGTTCGCCGCGGTCGAAGCTGGCCCAGGACGCCAAACGCAAGCTGCGAGGAGCGGGGCTGGAGTAAACGCTTCCTCCAATCGAGCCTGAAGCGTAAGCGAAGGACTTCTCTTCGCTTACGCTTCAGGCTCGGTTCGTGGTTTTTGGTAAACTGTGCAGGCTATGCGGAACGAGGTTAGCCAAGCAAAGCCGGGATAAGCAGAGAACCCTGATCTGGCTGTTCGTCGAGCGGGGCGGCGGCCGAATTCATTGGCTGGGAGACTGGATAACAACTTGCAGGAAGCAACAGGAGTCATTCCGTTCTCTCCCCCATCGAAGTCGCGGTTTCGACCGCGCCCAGTCACCGGGGAGCTTGCAGCCGAGTCAGGGAGGACCACTGGCAATGAGACAGCGATGGCTTCGTAGTCTGGCCCTGTCACTGGGCGTTGTGGTGATGGGGCGCTGCGTGTTACTGGGGGCGGATCCATCGCCTCCGGTCATTCAACCCTATCCGCCGGTGGAAACGCCGGCTCCCCGCGCCGGCCAGATGCCCGCCTCCGCGAGTGCCGGCTCACAAGAGGAATCCGAACCGGCTCCGGCAGCCAGCCTGGATCGCCCCATCGCTCTTCGCGATGAACCTCGCGTGGTCGATCAGAAGATTCAGCCCACCGGTTTGTTCTCCAACAACAGCAGTACCGTCACCGCGTTTAGCCCGGCGGCGAGCTATCCTATCGCCCGGCCCATGCCGGTTGGACCCAACGCCAGCACTCCCTTGCCCATGCCCGCGCCGGTCCTTTCATCGCCGCCGCCTCCGGACGTGCCCTACTCCTGGCGGCAACCACCAACGTCGGCATCCGTGCCGCTCGACTCATCGTCGTCGCCCGTCATTCCGATGCCGACGCCGGTAGGCCCAAGCATGAATTCGACACTCTCTCCAGGGATCGCCCCTGCTCCGGGAGTTATCACCGGCCCGATGGGTAGTCCGCTCGTTGAGGACGGCTGCACGGGCGACGGCTGTTGCACGCCGGGCTGTTGCACACCGGGCTGTTGCGACGGGGCTTGTTGCGATGGGACTTGTTGCGATGGCTGCTGCGGCTGGGGCGGCTGCTGCGGCGGCAACGGCTGCTGCTTCGGCAATCGTTGGTTTGGCTCGGCTGAGTATCTGTTGTGGTTCATCCGTGGTCAAACGCTGCCGCCGCTGTTGACCGGCGGCTCAATTGCCGACAGGGTGCCCGGTGCTCTCGGCCAGCCAGGCACTACCGTCCTGTTTGGCGGCACAACCTACGACAATAACCCCTACTCCGGCACCCGGTTGCGGCTCGGTTACTGGTTCAACGACTGCCACGGTCTGGGGTTGGACGTCGGCGGCTTCTTCCTCGGCGGCAAATCCAACAGCTTCTCGGCCACTTCGATGGGCGTGCCGTTCCTGGCCCGGCCGTTCACCAATGCGGTGACCGGCTTGCCGGACATTGAGGCGGTGGCCGCTCCCACCGGACTGGCCGGCACCTTTACTGCCGTCAGTAACTTCTTCCTCTACGGGGCGGAGGCCAACCTGCGCCGCAATCTGTTCTGCGGCTGCAACTGGTTTATCGACGGCTTCGCCGGCTGGCGCCTGCTCGGCTTGAATGAGTCGCTGTCGATGCGCGAGAACCTGGGCATCTTCAGCTCGACCAACCCCAACCTTCCGACCGGCTCGACCTTCGTCGTCTCCGATCGCTTCGCCACCAGCAACCTGTTCAACGGCGGCCAGGTCGGCGCCGTCGGCGAAGTCCGCTTCGGCCGTTGGAGCGTCGATCTGCGCACCAGCATCGCCCTGGGCGGTACGCAGCAGAACGTGAACATCTCCGGCTCGACCAGCTCGCAAGGACCGGGCATCGTGCCCGTGACCCTGCCGGGCGGCTTGCTGGCGCTGTCCTCGAACATCGGTTCCCACACGCGCAGCATGGTCAGCATGGTCGAAGAAGTCGGCGTCAACCTCGGATACCAGTTCACCAACCACATCCGCGGTTTCGTCGGCTACAATTTCCTGTGGTGGAGCAGCGTGGTTCGACCGGGCGAGCAGATCGACACGGTCGTCAACCCCAACCTGATTCCTCCGGTCACTCCGAACGGGGGACCGTCTCGGCCGGCCTTTAGCTTCCACGGGTCCGATTTCTGGGTGCAAGGCATCACGGCAGGACTCGATATCCGCTGGTGATAACAAGAGTATTTCGACCTCTTAATGCTTAGCCGCGATGGGAAGGACAGCTCCGCAAGCGCTGTCCGTCGCATCGCGGCTAAGCTGCTTTCTCGTTGCTGTCGTCACCATCGCTACACTTCCTGCCTCGCGCGGTCTCGCTGTTTTGCATCTCCTCATTGCGATCGGTCGGCCGCGCCGATGAAAACAAGGCTGATTGAGCCGCGCATCCTTGACTTTGCACCTCCGATCCGTCAGTCCGCGCGACTGGCGAGCGGGGTTGCGTCAGCGCCCCGAGGTAATCTCTCGGGGCGCTAACACGACCCCGCTCGCCAGCGCTGCGGGCTGGCGAAACATATGTTTTTACACCTGGCCAGGAGGGCTTCTTGCCATGTTTGCTTCTTTGATCCGATTCTTTGATCGCTCCAGACGGCGCCCCGCCGCCCAATGGAATAAACAACATCGTGTGGTGCCCAGCCTGGAGGCACTTGAGGAGCGCTGGGTGCCCTCCGCCACGGACAGCACCATGAGCTTGCAGGCGCTGCTCGGCAGCGGCTTCAACAACTTGAGCGCCACCTCCGCCGTCACGCCGTCCAACACCGTCACTCCGGTTAACACCGTCGCGCCGCAGGCCCAGCAGGCGACGGCTGCCTTCACCCCGTTCCGAACCGGCGGCAGCCAGTCCCAGTCGGTCGCTCAGTTCAATCCCTCGATGGGTACTCTTAACAGCGTCCAGATCACACTCAATGGCGTGCTGACCAGCGATGTTAAGGTCGAGAACCTCGACGCCGCGCCCAGCACGGTCAATGCCCAGGTCAACGGCAACCTCTCCCTACAAGGTCCAGGCGGGACGTTGCTATCGGTTACTCCCACGATCGCGGATAACAGCACATCGCTGTCCGCCTTCGACGGCACCCTGGATTACGGCGGCACAAGCGGGCACGATTTCGGCCAGCAATCGGCATCGGCGCAGAAATCGATAAGCCTCACGAACAATTTGTCCGCCTGGGAAGGCTCCGGCAATGTCGCGCTGACCGAGTCGGCCCAATCGTCTTCGACGATCTCCGGCTCCGGCAACGAGCAGGCCAACATCTTGTCGGCAGGTTCAGGCACGGTGACGGTGATCTACAACTATACGCCCAAGCCGCAATCGCCGCCTCCCGCGCCTCCGCCCTCCCCGCCGCCTTCGCCTCCGCCCTCCCCGCCACCCGGCGGTTCTTGCTCGGCGCCCTCCGGGCCGGGCACGATCGAGGGCATTGTCTACCTCGATCCCAGCAAGACCGGTCATTATGCCCAGAGCGATACCGGGGTGAATCACGTGACCGTGACGTTGACGGGCACCACGCTGACGGGACAGCAGGTTCAAGAGACGACCACCACCGGTTCCAACGGCTACTACAGCTTCACCGGCTTGCAATCGGGCGTCTACGCGCTGAGCGACTTGCCAATTCCGTCAACCTACACTGCGGGAGCATCGAATCTCGGCAGCCTTGGCGGAGTTGTGTCCAACGGCGAAATGATCCTGGCGCTGCCGCAAGGCGGCGATGCCATGTGTTACGATTTTGGCCTGGTCCCCACACCGAGTCCTACGCCGGCTTCGCCACCGCCCATCCAATCGCCGCCGCCAGCCGCACCGCCCCCCGGCCCCAGCGCTTCGCCGACGCCCTCGCCGGCGGCAGCGCCGACCCCGCCGGCACCTTCCGATCCGGCGCCCGTCCTTACCAAACGTTCGCTGCTCGGCGACGGTTGGCAATCGTTGGGGTAAGGCAAGCGTTTTATACCAGCCCGAAGCGCAAGCAAGGGTTTTTCCTTCCTTGCGAGCGCCGCGGGCTGGTAATCCGGCTTTGCAATTGCTTCGTATAGGGTCCATGACGTTGCCGCGTCGAATAAGAGAAGTGATGAAGGACCGTGCCGTGCAGGGATGCACCCCGACGTGAGAAGCCTCAGGGAAGAGAGGGTGAGACCATGACCAAGCGAAGTCCGTGGTGGGTCGCAACCCTGGCCTTGCTTTTATCGCCCTTGCTTGGGACCGCCGACGAGGATCCTTGGCGGCCGGTGAACACGATCCCGCCGTCCTCCAGCGATCCCGATTCCCCCCCGGCCGTCAGTCTCGAATGTCCACGCGCGCTGGACAGCGGCGTTCCCGCTCGCGCGGTAAAAGGGCCAGTCCCTTCCAGCGTCTCGCCGGTATCGTTTCAGGAGCCGGCGAGCCAACCGCCTGCCGTTGGGGCGCCCACGGTCATTCCTCCGCCGCCTGATTCGCCGCCGACGATTCACACGGTTCTCCAGGCGCCTGAATCCGTGCCGCCTCCGACCTCCGGCCCGATGCCGCCGCCCCCGCCGCCGGGCGATGCGCCCCTCAATCAAGGCGTGGTCATTGATAAACCCTTGCAACACTCGTTCTGGGACCGCTGTAAAGATTTCTTCAATTGCGGGGGCAGCGATCGCGCCAGCGCCTCCGGCCATTGTTTGTTCCAGAGCGATCACTGCTTCGATTATTTCGCGTCGCCGGTCACAAACCCGTTTTTGTTCGAGGATCCGCGGGCGTTGACCGAGCTGAAACCGCTCTTCATCTACGCCGGCGCTCCCAACACGAACCCGATCTTTAAAGGTGGTAATGCGGAGTACTATGGTTTACAAGCGCGCTTGGCCGTCACCGAGCGGCTATCGTTTACCGTGAACGAATTGGGTTTCATCACGCTGAACCCATTCAATCCCAGCGCCGGTCCGCCCGGCAAATTTAGTGAGAGCACCGGCTTCGCCCAGGTCGAGCTGGGACCGAAATACACTTTCTTGCGTTCGGAGGATTGGAAGACGGTGATGGCCGGCGGTTTGATCTTTCAGATTCCCGCCGGCTCCCCCAAAGTATTTCAAGACACCGGCACCCTCGGCCTCGTGCCGTACTTGTCGGCGGCCAAGAATTTCTGTCTGCCGGCCGGCTGGGGCAGCACCAACTTGATGGGCACGATGGGCTATGACTTCGCCGTGGACAATAAGCGTTCCGAGTTCTTCTACATGAGTTTTCATTGGGACTACAACATCGCCAATACCAACATGTTCTTCCCGTTTTTGGAATTGAACTGGTTCCACTACACGAAGAACGGCACTGCCAACGTCCCCGGTTTCGGCTTTGAGGGTCTGGATTTGGTGAACTTCGGCTCAAACAACGTCGGCAGCCGCGATTTTCTGGCCATCGCTCCCGGCCTTCGTTTCAAGCTCAACGAGCACATCCAGGCCGGCGCCGCCGTCAGTTGGCCGCTACTCAAACAAAAAGAAATCAACGATTATACGCTGACGTTTGATATTATTTTCCGCTATTAGCGATCCCTAACCAGCCCGCAGCGCAAGCAAGGGCAAAGCACCCCTTGCTTGCCCCGCCGTTGTGGCGGGGTCTCCCCGCCGTTGTGGCGGGGTCTCCGGACCCCGCCACGGTCCGCGCCGTTGTGGCGGGGTCTCCGGACCCCGCCACGGTCCGCGACCGAAGGTCTCCGCTCTTGCACAGACGTGGAGACCACGGTCCGCGACCGAAGGTCTCCGCTCTTGCACAGACGTGGAGACCTTCGGTCCGAGACGGTGGCCCGGTCCGGAGACCGGGCCACAACGCGCGACCTTCGGTCCGAGACAGTGGCCCGGTCCGGAGACCGGGCCACAACGTGGAGCTTGCGCTGCGGGCTGGTTAGGGATGGATCGCTTTGAATCGTCGCACACAATCCGTGATGGCTACTTCGGTCGGCAGCCGTTCGATGCTCGACGCTCCGAAGAACCCAACGATGCCGCGTGTGTGTTTGAGGATGTAGGTAGCGTCTTCCGGCTCGGCGATCGGGCCGCCGTGACAGAGCACGAGGACATCGGGATTGACGCTTTTGGCCGCATCGCAAAGCGCCTGCACGCGCTGGGCGGCTTGCTCCAGGGTCAGCGCCGTCCTGGCGCCGATCGTGCCTTTGGTGGTCAGTCCCATATGCGGAATGAGCACATCCGCGCCCGCCTTGGCCATCGCTCGCGCCTCGTCCTCGGTGAACACATAGGGACAGGTCAACAGGCCGATGTCGCGGGCGGCGGCGATCATGTCCACTTCCTTGTCGAAACCCATGCCGGTCTCTTCAAGTCCCTGCCGAAATGTGCCGTCGATCAGTCCGACAGTGGGGAAATTCTGCACGCCGCTGAACCCCGCCGCTTGCACATCGCGGAGGAAGCGTTTCATGATGCGAAACGGATCGGTGCCGCACACGCCGGCCAGCACCGGCGTCCGCTGCACGATGGGCAGCACTTCGCGGGCCATGTCCATGACGATCTGATTGGCGTCGCCATAGGGCATCATGCCGCTGAGACTGCCGCGTCCCGCCATGCGAAAGCGGCCGGAGTTGTAGATGATAATCAGGTCGATGCCGCCGGCCTCGGCGCACTTGGCCGACAAGCCGGTGCCAGCCCCGCCGCCGATGATCGGCTTTCCCGCCGCCACCTGGCCGCGAAGATGCTGCAAACCTTCGTCCCGGCTGAAAATGCTCATGGTCCGTCCCCTCGGATCGTGCCTCTGTTATCTCCGAATGGGCGGTTTCCGGATCGGCATGGGGCTTGGCGGCCTCTTCGCCGGTAGGCCCGGTTGATTGCGGGTTGCCGCCGCGATGCCCAGCTGGTTGCCCTCGCTGCGGCGGACGATGCTCTGATCGTTCACCAACACGCGCACGCCGGATTCGCCGATTTCCACCTCACTGCTAACGGTGAGATGGACGAGGGTAAGGAACCCCTTCTCGACATCGAAATGGGCCTGGCCGCGCGCCTTGCCGAGCGCGATACCGGCGCGGGGACCACGCCCCTTGACCACGCCGGAAAGAGCAATGTGCGCTTCGCTGCCGCCAGGCGTGGTGTGAACTCCTTCATAAGTGCAGGTGACGAAAATGTCCTGAAGCTGGCGCTTGCCCCGAGCCAGGACAAACATGGGCATTTGCGCCGGCCAAGTCTCCATCGGCTGCACCGTGCGATTGGGCAACGGCAATGTCGTCGCTTCGTAGGTATTGCACACCGTTTCGTACATGTTCTCGACGGTGTCGCGATAGGTTTCGGCAACGACGCGGAAATCGCGCTTGCCGCGCTCCTTGCAAGCGTTGACGGCATCCACCAAGAAAGTCGGCGAGAACTGCTTTAAGGCCGCGAGGGCGGGCTGCGGCGCCTGGAGTTTTTTGTCGCCGCTCTCGCGCGTGAACGGACAATCGGCCAGCGTCAGGCGGATAAAAGTGCCGATGCCGCGTTGGTCGGGGCTGAGCGATTCCAGCACTTTGCCATTCATTTTCTCGCGGAAAGGCGTCTTGTTTTTGCTTTGATAAACGCTGATAGAAACGTCGCTGTCCAGCTGGAGAGTGCGGTCGACTGCCGCGCGAGGAGGTTTGAACTGAAGCAGTACCGGCTTGCGTTCGAGAACGACCTGGGCATCGGCAGGGACGGGAATTGCCTTGGCCCGGTCGCTTTGGCCTGAAACCTTGACGAGGATCGGCTGGAGCCAGCAGGCTTGGCCAGTTTTGGCGGATGGAAGCGGAACATCCAGGCAATAGGCGCCGTCGCGGAAAACGGCATCGTGCGTGGTGCGCGGCCCCTCGCCGGGAGTGCCCGTCCCCACGTCGAGCTTCAGCTGGCGAATCCGCCGCAGAGGATCCAGACAAGTCAATTTCACCGGCAGCAACACTTGATCGCCGCTCTGGTAAGCGGCGCCCAGCTCGCTGGCGGAGAAACTGCCGTCGAGCACTTTCAGGACCAAATCGCCCGGGATGGCGAAATTGAGCTGCGTGCCGCGAATGCCAGACACCGCGACCCCGATCACCACGCCTCGGGCATCGGTCACGGGGCCGCCGGAATTGCCGTGGGTCATGCCGCCGTTGACCTGTACCTCGCTCAAAGCGCCGGTTTTATCGCGGCGCAGCGATGATACCGAAGACTCGCTGACCGTGATGTTCTTACCCAGCTGAGCGCCCAAGGGAAAGCCGAAAATGTAGACTTTTTGTATCTCGGTTAGTTTCTCGGCGGAATCCACGGCCAAGGGAGGCGGCAAAGGTCCGATGTCGTCTGGGAGACGTACCACCGCCAAGTCGTTGCTCCGGTCCACGCCCAGGACGGTCGCGGTCGTCTTCTTCTCATCCCGCTCTCCGCTGTGCAGGACGACTTCAACGCGCGTCGGCGGAACGCTGTCGCTCCGCAACATGCCCAGGACGTGGGCGTTGGTGACGACGATTCCCGGTGCGGAGCACAAGAAACCGCTGCCTTCGGCGGCATCGCCGTTGGGCAGATTGACGCGGAGATAGACGGTCGCTTGCTTGACTTTGCGAAGCGCGGCGGGATCGAGCTGGGCCGGCACCGGACCTTCGGAGACCTTGGCAAGCGGTTCGATGGGAGGCAATTGGACGGCAGGCTCTGGCCGTGCTTCGTTTGGTTTCTCGATTGCCTTGGCACTGATTTCAACCTTCTGATTTCGTTCTTCCTGGCGAGCGCGATCCTCAACCTTCTGATTTCGTTCTTCCGGGTGAGCGCGATCTTCAACCTTCTGACTTCGTTCTTCCTGGCGAGCGCGATCCGCCATCAAGTAGAGAAGTCCCCCACCCAGACCCATGCACAGAACCAGGCTGCCGCAACCCGCGGCCACACCGGCGATGAGCCAAGTGCGGGTTTTATTTTGTTTCGGCTGGTCGTCTTTCACCTGGCGCGGCGAGGCGGCGTCGCGCCGTGCGGGAAGCTTCTTCTCCGCCTGAGGTTTCACGTTCGTCGTCGCCGTCGCCGGTTTATTCGGGGTCTTGACCTTGGGAACATCGCTCGGTGGAATCACCCGAGACGCGGGAGGGACTACTGGGGCCGCCGCCTTCGGCACTTTTAGAACAGCGGCACATTTTGGACAGCGAACTTGTTTCCCTTGGTGTTCCTCAGCAACGGCCAACTTCATTCGGCATTTGGGGCACTGAAAGGGCAGAGGCATGGCTGTGCTCTCTTGAAGCGACTCTTGGATAAGAAATCCGCACGGTTGTTTTCTCCTTGTGTTTGAGATTAACGCGACGGGACGGACGATGCAAGCGTCGGCAACTCGGAAATGGATTCGAGGCATCCGGAGAGCGACGGTTCGCCCGAGGATTTTGACGGTTGAGCGAATCGGCGCGGATCACGGCGTTGCCCGCCAGAAGCACACATCGCCCCGGCCGTTCTGGCGTTCGCCGCCGGCAGCGAGGATTTGACCGTCCGCTGAAAATGCCACGGTATGAAGGAGGGGAGCATTGCATCTCAAGGCCATCAACTCGCGCCCGGTAGCGATGTGCCATAGCCGAACCGTCCCATCCCAACCGGCCGAGGCTAGCGTTCGACCGTTCGGATGAAATACCAGCGAGTTCACGCGGCCGAGATGTCCGCGAAGTGTTTTCATCTCTCGGCCATTGGAGGTCTCCCATAAGCGAATTTCCCAGTTGTCGGTGCCGCCGGCGAGTAGTTTGCCATCGGGTGAGAAGGCGACGCTGCGCACTCTGCCGGTGCAGCCTCGAAACTCCTGTCTTAAAACCGGCGTCGTGTCCACGCTCCAGAGTTCGATGACATTGCCGTTATTTACAGCGAACTCCGTACCGTCGGGCGAGAAGGACAGACACGAGACGTCTTCACGCTCACCGGAGAGCGCGGCGAATTCCTTGCCGGCTGGCACCTGCCACAGTTTGACCTCGCCGTCCTCGCTCGCCGCAGCGAGATATCGACCATCTGAGGAAAAAGTCATGGCGCGCATCTGGTCGCGGTCGAATTTGGGATTAATGGGAACGCCCAGGTTCACGGCTTGCTCCAGCAACGGAGAATAATGGCTGGAATGCCGGCTGACAAATAGGTGGCGGCGTCGCTGGCCTGTCGTGAGATCCCACAAGGTGACAGTTCCGTCATCGGCCCCCGTGGCCAGGCTTCGGCCATCCGGAGAAACGGCCACGAAGGGTTGGCCAACAAGGGTAGGAATATCGGAAATTAGCTGCCTCGATTGTCCGTTCGGCAGCGTCCAGAAGCGCACGAGATCGGAAACCGTGTTACTGGTCCACCGGTCGTACACGATGCCTGGAAATGGGAACGTTCGGATCGTTCGGCCGCCTCCGCCTCGGCTGCCTGTGACGAGGAATTCGCTGTCTGGGCTGAAAGCGAGCGAATGAACGGCATAGGGAAGTTCGTTAGGAGTCGTGAAAATGTGATGACGTGTCAGGTCCCACCATTGCAATGATCCACCCTGGTGGTTGAGCACCAGCCTGGAGCCGTCCGGAGACAAGGCCACCTGGTGGATCCCGGTATCCTGGTTGAGATGAAACTGCTTTTTTCGAGTATGGATGTTGAAGGCTTGAATTGCCCCCAAGTCGGAGACGATCAATAGTCTCGCGCTCGGAGAATTCGCCATGAATCGGGACCGCTCCGTAAAACTCGCCGGAGCGGACGGTCCCTTCCCGGTCAAATCGCGACGGCTAACACCCATCGATTCTCCGTTAACGAGCAATGCCTTCCCCTCGTCAATGAAGGCCATGCCCAACACCTCGTCATCCTGTGGGAACTGGCGTTGCAATTGAAAATCAGGGATGCTCCAGAGTTGAATTTTTTTGTCGTTGCTTGCCGTGGCAAGCACATCGTCCTCGGGGTGAAACGCCAGCGCCGTAATTGGGCCTTTGTGAGCCTCGCGAACGGTTCGCAATCGTCCGCTTGGCATATCCCACAGGGCGACGCGGTGATCGGCGCCGCCGGTCGCCAACCATTTGCCATCACGCGAGTAGGCCAAGCACATTACGGAATCTTGATGGCCGAGGAGTTGAAGCATGGGCTGGCCGCTGCTGGTTTCCCAGACGTGGACGCGATGATCGCTGCACGCGGCGGCCAGGAATTTGCTCTCCGGGGAAAAAGCCAGGTCTTGACATTCGCCGTGCCAACCGTGCAAGGTTCGCCTCAGTCGCCGCGTGGTCGAATCAAGGAGGCGCACCGTATGATCGAGTCCTGCGGCCGCCAGCCATTTACCATCGGGGGAGAAGGCAATCGGACCCGCCGGATCCACGGCGAACTGGAGGGTGCCTGCTTCTTCTGCAACCGTCGTGGGCCACAGACCGAGAACGCCGTCGCTTCCGCCCGAGGCAAAAAATCGACCATGCGGAGCAAACGCTACACTACGGAAGGGGTGATTTCGCACTCGGAACACGGCGAGCGGACGTTGGGCGACCGTGTCCCAGCTGCGAATCGCGCCGTCCTCGCTGGCAGATATCAGAGTGCGATCGTCCGGAGAAAAGGCCAAGGAATTCACCGTGCCGGTGTGTCCTGCAAGTTCGCCCACACGCTCGCGCGTCACTGCATCCCATAACGTCACGACGCCTTCGCTGCCTGCGGCGGCAAGGAGGGGCGACTTGCTCGCAAATGCCAGCGCATGAACCGAATGCCTGGCTCGCAAACGACTGAGTTCGCTTCCGGTCGCCACATCCTCCAATTTGATCCGCCCATCCCCATAGCCGAGTGCTACCGAGCGTCCATCGGGCGCGAAGGCCAGGGAAAGCACGCGATCCGCGCCGGAAGACCAGATGTGGCGAACTCGTCTGGTTTTCAAATCCCAAAGTTGTGCTTCGGTTCCTTTTTTCCACAAGAACGCCAGCAACTCACCGTTGGGAGAGAAGTCGAGACGATCAACGGGGGTCGCTCCCTCTATCAAAACAGCTAGCTGCCGCAGTTCGGCCACGTCCCATAGCCGTACACTGTGATCGTGACCGGCGCTGGCCAAAACCTTGCCGTCGGGGGAAAACGCTATCGCATTAACCCCACCTCGATGACCAACCAAACCACCCCGTGGCTCACCCGTATCGGCCTCCCAGAATCGAATCGTTTGATCCTCGCCACAGGAAGCCAGTAATTTTCCGTTCGGATGGAAACGAACGCCATTCACCGCAGCCGTGTTTCCCAGCACGAGACGAGGTTTGTAATCGCACCAGCGGCGGAGAAAGTGCCATTCGAAGTCGTGCGGGTCGTCTTCGCCCTCGACGCCCCCCTGGCGTGTCGTCATGAAATCGTAACATTGGCTGATTTCGCCACGTTGCCAGAGCTGCGCGGCTTGCCGGATGTCATCGACGTAACGATTTAGCCGCAGATCGAGTTGCAGTTCGCGTTCTCGATTTTGTCGTTCGGCCTGTAACTCGTGGGTACGCTGAGCAAGTGCCTGTCCCAGATAGGCGGTGAACTTCACCCAGGCGCCGACGGCTAAGACGACGCCGAGCAAGATGACGGCCAGAAGCCCCGCAGTGGCCGGGTGACGCCGCGCCCACTTGATGCCGTGTTCCCAGAGGGGGATTGGCCGCGCTCGGATTGGCTCCCCCTTCAAGAAGCGCTCCAAATCTTCAGCCAGTTCGAGGGCACTACGGTAACGCGCCTCGGGTAGCTTTCGCAGACATTTATGGCAAATCGTCTCCACATCGCGCGGCAACTTCCGAACGAGACGACGGAGCGACATCGGCTCCGCGGACTGCACTTGTTGCAGCACATCCCACATGGTCACGCCGCGAAACGGAACCTGTCCTGCAAGTAGTTCGTAGAAGATGACGCCGAGGGCATGAATGTCCGCGGCTGGGCCAATCGTTTTGCTCCTTCCGGACGCCTGCTCTGGCGACATGTAGGCGGGCGTGCCGAAGACGGCGCCGCTCTGCGTCCGTATGGACTCGGCGTCGAGGTGTTTGGCCAGGCCGAAATCACTAATCTTGGGCGTTCCATCTTGAGTTAGCAGAATGTTAGACGGCTTCAAGTCGCGGTGAACGACTTTGGCCTCATGCGCGGCGTGGACGGCCCGCGCCAAGATCGTCGTCAACTTCGCCGCCTCGGCCACAGGCATCTGTTGCCGCGCCGCACGCTCGGCGAGTGTGCCTCCTTCGACGAACTCCAGAGCAAAGAACGGCTCTCCTTGATGCTCCCCGACCTCGTGGATTTGCACGATGTTGGGATGTTTTAAGCGGGCCAGCGCCCGGACCTCGACCTGGAAACGCTGCCGATCCTCGACGCTGGCATTTTCGGCGTGTCGGATCATCTTGAGGGCGACGACACGATCCAAGCCCAGCTGCCGGGCCTTATACACCACGCCCATCGCTCCGCGCCCCAGTTCTTTCTCGATTTCATAACCTGGGATGCGCGGGAGTTCGGCGCGCGTCGTCACGGTTGCATGGTTCGCGCGCGTGTCCAGCGTCGCGGGGATACCGGGTCGGTCATCCGACGCCAGGGTATGTCGCTCATCGATCAATTCTTGGGCCAATTCGGGGAAGCGTTGCCGATATTCCTGGAAGGACAGCTCTGGCTCGATGCGCGCTCGAATCCGCCACTCGGTTCGCAGGAAAGCGATAATAGCCAGCCGTTCGTCTGCAAGCTCGGGATAGCGCGTCAGATATTCCTCGACTCGCGCCGCCTCACCGGCCTTGAGCCGGCACTCGAGTTCGGACTGAATCAATTGTCTCAGGAGCGTCGGCCGATCGCTTCCGCCTCGTAGGTAATCATCGATGCTCGGCCGCTGCCCCCCCTGCCAAGCCTGCTCAAATTCTTCGACGAGCCGCTCGATCTGGGTCCAACCCGTGCTATCCACATCGTCAAAGGAATCGTTGGTTGACGACATGACGGCGGTCCCTAAAAGCATCGAGAATTACGGGCTGCCCGCACGGCTCTAGCAGACCTGGAGACGTTCCAGGCGTTTCCGCACCCGTTCCAGGACGCGCTGAACCTTTCGCTCCGTGCAGACTAGCCCCGCGCTGATTTCTTGAACTGAATGTCCCTGTAAGCGCGACAGCACCATCTGACGTACCAAGGCGAGCAAGTGCCGATCGGCTAAGACAATGAGCCCGGCCTTCGCGCACTTGGCCGACAAGCCGGTGCCAGCCCCGCCGCCGATGATCGGCTTTCCCGCGCCCACCTAGGCGCGAAGACGTTGTAAACGCTCATCCTGGCTGAACATGCACATGATCCGTCTGTTTTCCAATTTCCTCACGAAAAGGAGTGGATCTCTCTTCAAATTGTCACATACGTGCGCGGCAGAGCGGCGACCCGCCGTGGCTGGTGTTAAGCCGGTCGATCATCGCTTGGTGATCGGCGAACCGCTGAATACTGATACCATCGTCTCGCAACTCCACGAGCACGGTAGCGGCACACGCCACATTTCGGCTGCGATTGCTGCCGGTCATGTCACGGATCATCAGCGACCGAGACGGAAGAATCAGAGGTAAGGACCTCACACGCTGGGCTTCGAGGTCCGAACAGCACTGCTTGGTCATTTGCGTACAGATCGGAACGACCTTGGCCCGACCCAACGCGGCCATGACTTCCGGTCGTGGGTGCTTGTGCTGGTTGCTGGTCCCCACGGAGACGATCCCGTACCCCGCATTGATTGCCTGCGAGTAGAGCCAGTCGAGTTCTGCCCGGACACGACTCTCAAAAGCTGACTTGGACTCCCCGCTTTGCTGCCGCAGCCAGACCCCCCCTGCGTGGTGTGGCACCACTAGTACCTCGCACTTGAAAGGATGTTTCCGTCGTAGCATGATGTCCTGCCATTCGCCGATGGTCGAGTCGCCCGCGAATAGGATCTGCTGTTTACCTCGTTTGAGAATAAGGACAGCGCTAGTGAAGTTTGGGTTTCGGTCATCAATGGCGCAAAAGTTCGTAACGCAATCCGGAGCGATCAACGACAGAAGGATGCGCTCATCCCGGTAGATTTGGCGAGGCTTATCTTCCCGCACCAAGAGGTAGATCTGTCGGCGATCCAGCCGTCCAGCCCGGAGTTCCTCCAGCACCCGTTGCCAGAATAATGACTCGGGCCGGCGAACGTCATCGAGCATCCAGATTTCATCGATCCGCCCCTGGAAGGCGGTTAGCACCGCTGCGGCGCCACGCGAGTGGTCATCATGGCTATGAGAGATAATCAGCCGCGTGAGAGTTTCAATCTGAAATCGCCTGAGGAGAGCGAGTACGGTTTTTGCCTTGGCTCCCCCACAATCGATCCCGATGGCTCGGCGGTCGCCCAGCAGGATAACGTTACTGGTGCCTTGTCCCACATCTACAAAGCAGACTTCCAAAGTGCCCCCAATTATCTTACTCGAACTCATCCCATTCTACCGCCGGGGCTTGCGTCGTCGTCGCTGCCGACGACCACACCTTCTCATCTGCGTTGGTTGGACGGAGCGGCGGCAAGCGGCGCACGACTATTGTCCGGATCAGGCGTCCCGTGACTGCATGTCGTTCCACCTCAGCCTCGAAACGGTCCCCTTCGTGCAGAGCGGCGAACTCAGGCGGCATCTGCATCAAGTCTACGCGCTCCCGCCGCCCATCTTCCCAACGGATGCGGTCGGGGATCGGACGGCGGCGAGTCAGCCAGCCGATTTGCCTTACGATGTAGGGCGTCTCCCTCCGGTAAGCCGGGACATCTACCAGCTGTTCGATTCTCTCCCACATCCCTTTCTCGTCTGTCTCCATCTCCCAAGGTCTTTTGGCAAGGAGAGTCTGAAACAGGACGTGGAACTGACCAGCCCAGTGCTGCCACGCCTCGTCCCATGTGCCTCCAGACCCGATGATGGACAGCCATAATGGCGTTACGCTCAGACGTCCAGTCTCTCCGTCGATCCGGGGATAGAATGTGGCCAACAGCGGTGTGCGAAGCTGGTACTTAGCCCTACCGATGTGGAAAGCTGTTATTACTCGGCGCAGCACATCAAATAGGTCACCGGGTCCGCCCGACCACGATGCGGTATTCGACGACCCTGCGAATAGCGGGTCAAGCGGCCGGATGAATGCAGGAGTACCAACAGCTTGAAGTAGCATGGTCAGATATCCAGGTCAAGAGACCGGCTCGAACATGGCCCATGCCTGTGGCGTGAAACTCTTCTTGAAGCAGTCGAGCAGTCGTTCATGCGCCTGATCGAGTCGGGGGCCGAGAACATCCTGAGCGAAACTCAGCTCCTCGAAGGCCACCAGCCGCCAATCCATGCGGAATTGCCCCGTCGGGCCTTCAGGGTCTAGCTGTTCGTTCCAGAGCCGCACTTCTAGTATATCCCTCGAACCCGGAGGTCGCGTAGCATATTGTACGAGAAAGTTTAACGTCGGGCCGAAGACTTCTTCGGGCAAGTCGTAGCCAAGTGTGAAGTAATCCTTCAATTCGATCCGGCTCTGTTGGAACGGTATCCTTACGAGGTCGACGTACTGCATGGCGAGTTGGAGCAACCGCGTTGGGCGAAAAAAATTGACATAGGCCCTCAGCTTGGACAGGGCTTCTCGCTTTAGGGCATCAAAGCCCTCATAACCCTTCGCGTCAGTCCGCACGAAGTTGCAGACCAAGGAATCCTGGGACAGCTGGAGATAGCGTCCCCGATCCGCCTGGAATGCCCGCATTCCTGCCAGATCAACCCGTTCATCTACGACCCGAGGCTTTTGCTTGCTCTCTACTTTTGCAATCTGAAACTGGTGATGGACCATCACCTCCCGTTCGGGATAATCATTTTGAAATTGATCGAAGAAAGCAGAAGCCAGAGGCCATCCCCACTCGGGACGATCTGTCGCGTGGTCAAACCGAAACTCGATCCAGGCCTGAATGATCGGCGGTTTGCCCAATTTCATCGCACACTCCCACTAGGCCATGCCAACCCGCGTCAAAGATCCTCACGAAGCGTTTTTCGCGTGCCGTCATACCAACTGGAGCGAGCGGCCTACCTGCCAGCGATTCTCGGTGCGGATCACCTCGTGATACAGCGTATCGCGCTCCACCGGGATGCGGCCGGCTTCCTCAATGAGTCGGCGAATCTCGGCCACGCTTAGCTCCTGCGGTGAATCCGAGCCGGCGTCGTGGTAAATCTTCTCGTGGACCACCGTGCCGTCCAGGTCGTCGGCGCCGAAGCTCTGGGACACTTGCGCGGTCTTGATGCCCAGCATCACCCAGTACGCCTTGATGTGCGGGAAATTGTCAAGCATCAACCGGCTGACCGCCATCGTTTTGAGGTCCATTAGACCGCTCGGCTTGGTGAGGTGAGCCAGGCCCGTGTTGTCCGGATGGAAGGCCAACGGGATGAACGTCTGAAAACCGCCGGTCTCGTCCTGCAGCTCGCGCAGTCGGCAAAGATGATCGACGCGATGATGCGTCTGTTCGATATGGCCGTAGAGCATGGTGGCGTTGGAGCGCAGACCGAGTTGGTGTGCCTCGCGGTGGATGCGAAGCCAAGCGCCGGCGTCGGCCTTGTGTTCGCAGATTTTGTCGCGTACTTCTGGATGGAAAATCTCCGCGCCGCCGCCGGGCAAACTGCCAAGTCCGGCTTCCTGGAACTCCGCCAGCAAGTCGCGAGTCGGCCGGCCCGTCAGCCGCGCGAACCAATCCCACTCCACCGCCGTGTACGCTTTCAAGTGCAGCCGCGGATGCGCCCGGTGGATGATGCGCACGACATTCAGATACCACTCGTAAGGCAGTTGATGGTGCAGACCGCCGACGATGTGCAACTCCGTTGCGCCGCGCCGCTCGGCTTCGGCGGCGCGTTCGAGAATCTGCTCATCGGACATCACGTAGCCTTTGGGACTCTTCAAGTCCGCCCGGAACGCGCAGAAGGTGCAGCGATATACGCACACGTTCGTCGGGTTGAGGTGCGTGTTGACGTTGTAATACGTGAAGCGTCCATTCATGCGTTCGCGGACGAGATTCGCCAGCTCGCCAAGGGTGAAGAGATCGACGCGGTCGTAGAGAAACACGCCGTCGTCAAAGGATAGACGTTCTCCTGCTTCGACTTTTGCACGAATGGCGGCCAGCTGTTGATCCACATTGCGTTGGCTCATGATTTTTCCTGTCCCAAAAGAACGTCGGCACGCGGCCTTTGCCGACATGCTACGAGCGCTGTGGCCATTTTTCCAGTTCTCTGTTGAGCCGTTCTCCCGCGCGTCGCAGCTAATCAAAGACCCTTCTTCCAGTTAACCGTTCAGTTCAGGAGTATTTAACACCATCCACAAAGATGTCGCATTCGGTCTCCTCGTTACAATTTTCGAGCTATATTTGTCCAGACCGTGGCATCGGACCGAGAGGCCGCGGCGGCAGCAGAACCATAGCGGAGAACCGGGAACATGGCCAGACCTCTCCCCCTCTCAGACACGATCCGAAGCCGGACAAATGGAAGTCACGCCGGTCGTCCGGGCACAACTGGACCCATTCATTTGCATCCCGATCCCGTGGAAGAGGCCCAAGGACCAATCGATTGTCTGGAAATGCTGGACGAGGAGCGAACGCGGTATAGCGAGCCGCAGGCGAAGCCGTCCGCCGCCGAGTTCGCCGAACTGGAGCATGTGCGTGCGGAGAATGTCCAACTCCGTGCTCTCTGTCAAGAGTTGGAACAGGCGCTGCAAGAAGCGGCCCAGCAGATTCGGCCCGACCTGGAACAGCAGGTCCATGACTACGAAGCGGTCGTGGAAGAAAAGAACGACATGATTCGCCAGCTGCACCAACAAATCCAGGAGTTGCAGGCCGCCTTGGAGGAAGCCGAGGCGCGTACCGGCCAGCCCGCCTCAGCTCCTCTTCCCGTTCATCAAGGCGAGACGCCCTCCGAAGCGGAATTGCTTGCCCTGAGTGAGGAACTCGAACGCGAACGCCGCCAGCTGCAAGAAGACGAACAGTCGCTCATGGAACAGATGCGCGAGATGGAAGTCAGCATGGCCCGCGAACGCGCCGAGATGGCCCGTCAGCGCAACGATTTGCAGCGCCTCCAGGGTGAAATCCGCCACGAGCTGGAGCGCCTGGAACGCGACGGCGGTGTCCAGAGCAAGATCGATAGCCTACGCAGCAAGCTCCATGATGTTACCGCTCGCCGCGGCGCAGCCCCGATGCCGTCAGCGAACAAATCTGCTCCGCCCCCGCCACAGGCCGACGCACCACGCAAGGAAGGTCTGATGGGTTTGGGACGATTCTTCAAACGAGGCAACGATTGATAGCGAACGGCCGGCGTGAGCCGGCTGGTTTGAAGTTCAACCAGCCGGCTCACGCCGGCCGTTCGCTCATTCCTGTGCTTTCCGTAGCCGGTATTCTTCTTCCAGCTGTCCAGTAAACTCCGGCAAGCGCTCCATTAAGCGCCGAGGCGAACGCGGCGGACGCGCGGCGAGGGCGTACACCGTCAAGAGCGGCAGGGCCACGGTCGAATCGAGATAACACGTCACGGTGTCGGGCAGCTGTTGGGGATCGACCTTGCCCCAGGTCATCGCTTCTTGCGGGGTGGCGCCGCTGAGTCCGCCGGTGTCGGGGCGGGCGTCGGTGATTTGCAAGAAATAATCGTGACCGCTCTCCGGCAGGCCGAGCACTTCCTGGATCTGCGGCTCCGTCTGGAGCATGAAGTTTTTCGGCGAGCCGCCGCCAAGGATAAGCACGCCGCTGCGACCGCGTTTCTTGGCATCGTAGACGATCGCCGCGCTTTGGTTCACATCGCGCAAAGGATCAATACGCAAGGCACAACCTTCCATTTGCAGAGCAGCCAAGTTCATGCCGATGGAGCTATCGCCCGGCGACGAGGTGAAGATCGGTACGCCATAGCGATAGGCGGCGGCCAAGAGACTGCGGCCTTTGTGCCCGGTCTCGTCCTCGCGCGCCGCCAGGTACCTTCCGACCAGATAATGAAACTCGGCCGTGCCGAACGTGTGCTGAAACGCTTCGCCGCGGCACAGCGTCCGATAGAAGTGATCCGTGCCGAGCAAGTTCTCGTAATCGAAAACGATGTCGTAAATGCGGATGACTTGATGCTCGCGCAGCTGCAAGTCATCCAGTCCAGGCCGTGCTTGGTGCAGGTCCATGTCCAGGGCGAAATGCGTATCGTGATAGAGATTCGCCCCGGTGCTTACGATCCAGTCGATGAACCCGGCTTCGATGAGCGGCACCAGGCAGGAAATGCCCAGGCCGGCCGGCGTCAAAGCGCCGCTGAGCGACAGACCGACGAGGGCATCGTCGGCGAGCATTTTCGTGGCGTACAGCCGGCACGCCTCGCGCAGCCGGCCAGCGTTGTACGACAGGAACACCTCATCGAGCAGGCGCGGCAGCGGCGTCTGCCCGGTCAGTTTCGGCGGATCAATTCGCCGATGGCTGATTTTGTGTAAATACGTTTGTGCATGGTCCGTTGGCTTTGTCATGCGGTCAAGCTAGCTCCGCGCGCGGCGAGCGTCAACCAGCTCTCAACTCGTCGATTCCGATTTTTCCGAAATTTTCGCGCTCCTGGGCGGTCGAATCGGCTCTAATAGATATAGAAGCGCCGGCAGGAGGGCCGGCTTGCGGGGAGGAGTTTCGGTTGGCCGCGTAGGGTGCGAATCGTCTATACTACGGCCACGGCTCCGAAAGTCTCAATCGTTCCAGGAGTCTTCCCATGCGCTCGCTCTGTTCGGGTATTATTTCTTTGGCCACACTCCTGTTCGTCCTGGCTCCCATTGCTAGGGCGGCAGAGCGATCCGGCGGTTTGCTGGATGAAGAGGCGTTGGCCAAAATCATCGATCATCACCTTGAAGTGCGTCTGGCGGAGAAAGGCGTGCCGCCGGCGCCCCTTACGGAAGATGCCGAGTTCCTTCGCCGCGTCTATCTCGATCTGGCCGGCTGCATTCCCTCCATCATCGATGTCCGCGATTTCCTCGATGACACGCGGCCCAACAAGCGGCGCATCTGGGTGGATATGATCCTCGACGGCAAGAAACCGAGCCGTAAACCCGACGCCTTCGCGCAACATTTCGCGAATGTCTATCGGGCCTGGATTTTGGCGCGGGTCAATAACGAGCAAGGAGCCATTCTCGCTCCGACGTTGGAGACATGGCTGCGCGATCGCTTCAAAACGAACGCGCCCTACGATCACCTGGTCCGCGAGCTGATAACACCTTCGCCCTCCGATAATAACAACAACATTTTTTTCCAGATCAACGAGAACAAGCCGGAGAACCTGGCGGCCAGCGCCTCGCGGCTGTTTCTGGGCATCAAGCTGGAGTGCGCCCAGTGCCACGACGACCGTTCCGGCGGCAATTGGTCGCAGGAGCAGTTCTGGTCCTTCGCCGCCTTTTTCTCCGGCAACGAGATGAGCGGCCCGCAGCGCGAGCCAGGGAAAGCCATTGCCATCCCCGGCAAGAAAAAGACCGTCCGCGCTCGCTTCCTCGATGATTCGGAACCAAGCTGGAAAAAGAACGATAATCCGCGCACCGTCCTTGCCGATTGGCTCATCAATGGCAGAAATCCCTATTTTGCTCGCGCCGCCGTCAATCGACTGTGGGCGTATTTCTTCGGCGCCGGCCTGACCGATCCGATCGATGAACAGGGCGAGCACAATCCGCCGAGCCATCCGGAATTGCTCGACGAGCTGGCCCAGCGATTCGTAGACCACAATTTCGACCTGAAATATCTGGTTCGTGCTCTCGTCGCCACGCAGGCATACCAGCGGAGCAGCGTTTCTTCTCATCCCGGCCAAGATGATCCGCGCCTGTTCGCGCGCATGGTCATTCGCGGTCTCAGTGCCGAGCAGTTGTTCGACAGTCTCGCCGAGGCGACCGAATTTCAGGACAACAGCCCCGCCATAACGAATCGCTTCGTGGATCCGGAGAGCCTAACGCCGCGGCAAAAATTCCTGGCCCGCTTCGCTCATCAGGACAAGCCGACGGAGGCGCCCACGTCGATTTTGCAAGCACTCTATCTGATGAACAACTCCTTCGTGGCCGAGCGAACGAGCCTGGAGCAGAACAAAACGCTTGCCACCATTGCCGACGCGGCCAGGACCGACACATCCCGCCGCATCGAGACGCTGTTTTTGGTGGTGTTATCACGCAAGCCGGCGGCGGGAGAGCTGAAGCGATTCGTCGCCTATGTCGATCGCGGTGGTCCAACCGGCGATCACCGCAAAGCGTTGGCTGATGTGTTTTGGGCCTTGCTCAATAGCGCCGAGTTTCGGTTGAATCATTGAAGATTTGATACCAGCCCGCAGCGCCAGCAAGGGTGGCCCTTGCTGGCGCTGCGGGCTGGCAAGTGAGCTTCTGCGCGCGGCGGTGTGCGATATGTCCCTCATGCGATAGCATGAAAGGGATCGCCCGCGCGAGAGAACACTATGCGACAACTCGCCACCCTGCCCAGCGCCGACGAGGCTCGCGCTCTGGCTGACTATCTGTTGACGCTCAAGATCGACACGCAGCTGGAGAAAGAGCCGGACGGCTGGGCCATCTGGATTCGCGATGAAGACCACCTTCCGCGCGCCCGGCAGGAGTTGGAAGAGTACCAACGCAATCCCTCCGATCCTCGCTACGCGGCCGCGGTCCAGACCGCAAGCAGTCTGCGCCAGCGCAAACAGCAAGAAGACGCCGCTTATTTCCGCCGCCAGGAACGATTCAACCGCCGAATGAGCGGGCCGATCGCGTCCCAACGCTCGACCGTCGGATTGATCGTCGTTTGCGTCGTCGTCTTCCTGCTGTCGAGAGGCGGACACGATGCGAAGATCGTGCCCGCGCTTTCTATCTTGCCGTATCGCTTTGTCGCGGAGAACATGGTCGAATGGCGTGTTTTGTCTCCACTCGCGCAAGGCCAGATCTGGCGGCTGGTGACGCCTATTTTCCTGCACTTCGATATAATGCACCTGCTGTTTGATATGTACATGTTATACTACTTGGGCGGCGCGATCGAGAGACGGCGCGGCTCCCTCCGCTTCATGTCGCTGGTTCTTGTCATCGCGGTTGCCTCGAACCTGGTGCAGTATTATTTCGGTAATCCGGTCGTGGCTGGGGGTGAATTGAGATTCGATCGGTTGCCCTTTTTCGGCGGCATGTCCGGCGTGGATTACGGACTGTTCGGTTACATCTGGATGAAGGCGCGTTTTCAACCCGAACTCGGTTTGCACATCGACCCGAGTACCGTGATTCTCTTAATGACCTGGCTGGTCTTGTGCATGACCCCGTTCGCTCATGTCATCATCGGCGGAGGCGGAGTTGCCAACGGCGCTCACGTCGGCGGTTTGCTCGCCGGCATGCTGATCGGCTATATTCCGGCAGTTTGGAAGGCGGGACGCTCGCGGTAAGCCCCGCGCCCGGCGAGCGGCAGTGCGAGCGTCGCCAACAGCGGCACCAGCGGCATGTAATTGCGCGACTCGTACAACCACCCGAAACAAAGATTGCTGAGCAGCAGCAGCGGAGTTACGACCAAAAAAAGCGCCCGTAGTTGAGGATGGATGCACCGCCACTGTCGGATGATGAACGGGACGAAAGCGCCGATGAACAACATCGGGTGAAGCAGGTTCTCCCAGAGCGGGACGGGCATGACGGCGAAGGGATGTTCGTAGCCCAAATTCGGCGCGATCACGAGTCCGACGCCGTTGATACTGTCGGCCGCGGGTTGCCAGCCGAGCGGCAGCCGTGCGGCCAGATAGGCGGCCACGCACACAACACCAAGGGATGCCGTGATGAGCCACGTTCGCACGCCGCGCCGCCAGTAACAGGCGAGATACGCCGGCGCCACGATGACGGCCGTCTCCTTGGCGAAGATGCCCAGAGCCAGCGCCGACGCAAGGGCCAAAGGACGATCTTCCAGCAGATACAGGAATGCCAGCACGAAGAGCGTGTGGCTGAGTGGATCAGTCAATTGGCCCCAGTAATGCAGCACCGAGAGTGGATAGAGCAACACGAGCGGTACCAGCACCAACAAGGCGCGGTTGGGATCCAAATAGCGCCGCGCCAAACGATAGGATGCCCACAAGAACCAGACGGTGAAGAACCAGCGATAGCTGATGCAGGCGAAATCCCAATTGTGCGTGATGCGTTCAATGAGGCAGACAAAGCCCTGCGGCATCGGCCGATAATTGTGCGGCGCTTCATAGAGGCCATTGAACTGCTGGAGATAGATGGTTTGTTGCCATTGCCGCGGCACGTCGAAGCGATCCACTTCGATCCAGTGCAGAAACGTCATCAAGGCCGCGAGGACGGCAAACCGCATCATGTTCCTCGCCGCGCAGGGTTCGCTCGGTCGATCAAGGTGAACGCGAACCGCCAGGGCCAGAATCATGAGAAGCAGCACGACCGCCGCAGCAACGGTCGTCGCCACGGTCGAGGAGTAAGGCTCCAGAAATGCGTCGCGTCTCGGCTCCGCCAGCAACGGGCCAAGGCTGAGGAACGCCAGTAATCCCAGGCTCGCGGCGGTGACAAGCGTTCGTGAGCGGGGAGGAGAATCGATACGCATAGGGGAGGGGACTCAATAACCATGCCAGCCCACAGCGCCAGCAAGGGCATATCCCTTGCTGGCGTTGCGGGCTTTCAAGAAAAATCATTTGGCTAGCTGCGACGGGGGGACGTTGGCATGGTCGGATAGCCCCTGGTGAATTTTATTCCCGTTGACCTCCAGCGTGAAATATTCAGCTCCCGGCGGCATCTCGAACTCCAGATACGCCGACATTCCCGTGTCCGAATAATCCTTGATTGTGTGTCCCTGTGGATCGAGAATTCGGCCATTGTCGGCGATGCGCGCGTTCTTGTCCACGACTTCGGCAAAAATCTCCTGGAGCATGCGCATCTCGGCGGCGAGCTTGTGGTCCCAGAGGTCGATGGAAGTACCCGTTTCGAGATCGTCCAACTCCTCCATTTGCTCCTCGTTGACATTCGGTCCGACGCCGATCAGGACGAATTTCAGCGGATTGCGACGGCGGGCGGCGACGTCGCGGGCCAGTTGGACGCTGTAGTGCTTCACTTCCTCAAGATCGTGCAACTCGCCGTCGGTGACGAAGACGTAGAATCCCCACGGAGCATCGCGGAAACGTTCGACGAAGTATTTCACGGCCGGCAGAAGCTGCGTGCCGGTGCCGAAATTTTTCGGCGGCCCGAAAATGTGCCGCTCCGCCTCGTCGCCGCGCAAGTCGCCGACTTCCTCAATCTGGCTGCCGCCCGGCCCGACTGCCCAGTAGATACAGGTGGTGCCGCCGTCCGCGTCGATCTTTCGAGCCAGGTACGAGCAAATTTTCTGCGCCACCGGCGTCACTTCGTTGTGGGTCTGTTTCTTCTTGCCGAACAGCGAGGCGAGGAAACCGCCGCCATCTTCCTCGACGCCGTAAAGTTTGCTCATGGATCCGGAGCCGTCCAGGGCGATGCCGGTCTGGGCGCCTTCTTTGTGCGGCTCCATCAGAATGGTGGCCACGACGCGGACCTTGCCGCCCGATGATGGATGGACGTTTACCTCGCCGAAAGGTTCGACGACTTTTTTCAACTGCGACATGGCTTCCCCCCTACCAACCC
>Ga0070738_10001989_pt1 | contig 34864 bp, 33 predicted proteins | sample Coa_R2_2_FD_66446 | JGI IMG/M metagenome (GOLD analysis project Ga0070738, IMG submission 66446) | Surface soil microbial communities from Centralia Pennsylvania, which are recovering from an underground coalmine fire - Coalmine... | ecosystem: Environmental > Terrestrial > Soil > Unclassified ...
TCTAGATTTGCGATTGGCAAATCCTGTTTACCTGCGTCCTCTATTAGAATCACCCCAATATCGTAATGTTCGCCTTGTTCTACTCCATGCCTCCTACCCCTATATGAGAGAAGCTGGATATTTGGCTTCTGTCTACCCACAAGTCTATTTAGATTTTGGGTTGGCAATCCCCTTTTTAAGTGTCTCGGGAATGCGGGCGGCAATCGGGCAATTGTTGGAGTTGACTCCTACTAGCAAATTGATGTACTCATCTGATGCTCACTCTATTCCAGAGTTGTATTACTTGGGATCAAAGTGGGGTCGTCAAATTCTAGCAGAAGTTCTAGAGGAGGCAATTAGAGATTCTGATCTCACCAGCACTCAAGCTGATGCGATCGCTTTGGCAATTTTACGCGATAATGCTTGTCACTTATATATAGTTAAGAGTTAGTAGTTAGGAATGGGAAGCGAGGAGTGGGGAGTGGAGTGTCTAAGCTATTCCAAAGACAACTGATAACTGATAACTGATAACTGATAACTGAGTATTATGTCCATTATTGCTCTGAGAGCATGGTACATTGAGAACTATGAGCCGATTCTAGAAGTGGAAAAGCGTCCGCCAGATATTCGCCTCAGTAAAAAAAGCTTGCTGAAGTCAGCATTAAGAGCTGACTTTCTGGAAGATAGTGAGGAAGTTAAAAAGTCTGATTGGTTTGGTCGCTATCTAGAAGGAGAAAATGTTGAGTTTTATATAGAAGGTAGCGGTGGGTATTTTGTCGCTAACATTGACTTGATCAGTCATGAGATTTATTTTACTAAACAGTCATTATTAGCTCAGCTTGAACCAACTATTTTTCTCTGTCATCAAACCGAGTATGCCACAGCAAGTGATGCTCTCCGAGAAGGATTAAAGCAAAGTTTGGAAAAGCTCAACTTGCGATCGCGCATGCCGCTAAAATTAGTAGAATCCTATCGTCCAAAGGATGGTTCCCTGCGGCTAGGTGGAACTATTATAAGAAAAATTCGCAAGAGTTTACTTTTTATTGCTGATACGACACCTATTGCTAGCACTTCTGATAAAGAAACATCTCAATTACTTCCTAGCCCAAATGTTTGTGTTGAACTTGGTTATGCCATTCAAAGTAAACGCTCCGAGCAGATTATACTAGCACAGAAACAGCGGGCAGATTTGCCTGGGCAAATTCCTCTCGACTTTCCACAAAAACAAATTCTACTCTTTCAAGATAGTACAGAACTCACTAAAATCTTACCCCAAGTGATTGAAACTCAGCTGAGTCGATTTAAATTATTTTCATAGAGTCATTAGTCATTGGTCATGTGTAACTAATGATAAAGGACAAATGACCCAAAGGGAAAAAGTACAAGTTACAGGTATCAGTTAATTCTCATTCTCCATATATGGAAAAAACAGCACATAAATATACATAAAGGTAGATTTCAACCTAAGTTTTTGCAGTTTAATCTCAAATAAGCAGGAGTTAATCCTTACTAAACTTAAAAAAAATAACAAACTTTACTACGCAATTATAGATGCGGTTACTAAATTTTCAATGTTAGAAGTCAACCGCTCAAGCCAACACAAGCTCAATTCAATCTCTTCAAGCTCCCTGGTTACGCAAGCTGCCAGTTTAATCACAATTGTGATAAGCAGCTTAGTATTGCTAGGCTGGTTGCTCAACCTCGAATTTCTCAAAAGCTTTTTCTTTTTGAGTAGTGTATCGATGAAGGCAAACACAGCCATATGCTTAATTTTATGTGGCATAGCGCTGTTACTTACTGTACAAAAAGAGGGAGAAGAGAAGGGAAAGAAAGGCATAGAGGAACAAAGAGGGAAGAAGACAACATCTTCACCACCTTCAACGACGGAAGCAAGGACAGACACTTCACTTGAAGACCCTAACCTCACCACAGAAGTGTCTTCTAAATCCGTCATTTTCCTCGTAGCTAGAATTTTCACATTAGTGGTTCAGGTCATAGGTTGGATTACTCTAAGTCAATATCTCTTTAGCGGGAATTTTGGGATTGACGAGATGCTATTCAAGGATTTACCTATCCTGAGAATGGCAATTCACCCAGAGCGAATGGCGTTGAATACAGCACTGAATTTTATTCTAGTTGGTAGAGCAATTGAGCTTCTGGTGTACCCGAAAACCTACCGTAGCTATTGGTATGCACAAATTCTTGCCTTATTAGCTAGTGCCTTTTCTGGACTTGCTTTGATGGGGTATGCCTATAAAGTGGAATCTTTCTACCAATTCCCCTCTCATACAAAAGTAATGGCCTTACACACAGCAGGAGCTTTTGCAGTGTTGTGTTTAGGTATTCTAGCAGCACGGATAGATCAGGGGTTAGTCAGGGTAGTTGCAACCAATACCTACAGTGGTTTGTTAGCGAGTCGTTTGTTGGTTGCTGCGGTTACTATACCTTTTGTTATAGGATGGTTAATTTTACAAGGGCAAAGGTTGGGATTATACGATCCAGCATTGGCAATATCATTACTTGTAGTAGTGCTAATTATCAGTTTTTGTGTTCTGATTTGGCATAATGCAGCTTTAGTAGAAGGTTTAAGTAAGGAACGAGATCGCGCCAAGCAAGCACTGAGAGTCAAAGACGAAAAACTGAAGAGTTTTGTAGATGCTAACCTTATCGGCATTATATTTGCTGATGTTCATGGCGGTGTTCAACAGGCAAATGACGAATTTTTGCGAATGGTTGGTTATACGCGAGAAGATCTCGAAGCAAACAGGATTAGCTGGATTGATATGACACCGCCAGAGTATCGACCACTAGATGAAAAAGGCATTACCGAAGCAAAAGTGAATGGTGCTTGCACGCCATATGAGAAAGAATACATTCGTCAAGATGGTAGCCGTGTTCCAGTTCTGATCGGTTATGCATTGGTAGGGGAACAAACAGAAGAGTCAGTGGCTTTCATTTTAGACTTGAGCGATCGCAAGCAGACTCTAGAAGCACTACGTCAAAGTGAAGAACGATTCCGATTAGCAGTTAATAACATCCCTGATTCCTTTTTCATCTACGATGCGCAGCGGCGGATACAATTTATGAATGCGACAGCTCTAGCACGTTTGCAAAAGTCAAAAGAAGAAGTTCTGGGACATACTGACGAAGAAATATGGCCAACTGAAGTCTATGAAACGTATCTTGAGACTCTGATTAAAGCCCAAGAGACAGGCACTTTACAAACTACAGAAACAACGATAAATTTACCTAGTGATCGCAATATCACGACATCTATTAAGTATGTACCGATTTGTGGTGAGAATGGTGAAATTCACCAGATTTTAGGATTTGCTGATGATATCACAGTTCGTAAGCAAGCAGAGGCAGCGCTTAGCAATCAACAAAAATGGCTAGAAGAGGTGTTGAACCTCATGCCTACTCCTTTGCTGTTTATTGAACCCGGAACAGCTAGGGTGATTTTCGCAAATAAAGCTGCTGATGAAGTGGCTGGAGGAAAATTTCCCAAGGCGCAATCTATTCAAGATTATCCCACGGTTTATTACTCTACCGATGCAGCGGGAAACCCTATCCCAAATGAGCAACAACCTGGCATACGGGTCGCGCAAGGCGAACGTATTGAGGGATTCGAACTTGACTGGCATACGCCAAATGGTACACGTTCGTTACTGATATTTGCAGATACTCTACCAGCAATGCACGGTCATGAAACAACATGTGTATTGACATTTCAAGACATCACCAATCTTAAGCAGGTGGAAAAAGCTTTGTCATTGGGTTACACAAGGCTCCAGTTACTATTTAACACTGCTAACGATCTCCTCTCAAGCCAGCATCCTGTAGCACTTGTAGATAGTGTATTTCAAAAACTCAAAGAGCAGATTGGTTTAGATGTTTACTTCAACTATTTGGTGAAAGAAAACACTCAAACAATGCAGTTGGCATCCTATAGGGGCATTACAGAGGAATATGCCAAAGAGATTGAGTGGATAGAGTTTGGTCAAGCAGTGTGTGGTACTGTAGCACTCGAGCGTCGTCCCATTGCAATAGAAAATGTCCAGCAATCAACTAACTCCTTAACAGAGACTATTCGCTCTTTTGGTCTAACAGCTTATTATTGTTACCCATTGATAGCGCGGGGACGGCTTTTAGGCACTCTTTCTTTTGGTAGCCACAGTAGGTTGAAGTTTTCTGCTAATGAAATAGGGATGATGCAAGCTGTTTGTGATCAGATTGCGATCGCAATGGAACGTGCTGGCTTAATTACTTTTCTGCAGCAGCAAACGAACCAGTTAAGAGAAGCTAACCGAATGAAAGATGAGTTTCTCGCCATATTGTCCCACGAGTTGCGATCGCCTCTTAACGCCATACTTGGTTGGGCACAGCTTTTACGTTCTCGTAAGTTGAATGAATATAAAATGGTTCAAGCATTAGAGACAATTGAGCGCAATGCCAGAGCACAAAAGCAACTCATAGAAGATTTGTTGGATATCTCACGTATGATTAGAGGCAAGTTGCGCCTCAATGTCTGTATTTGTGATTTGGTTCCCATTGTTGAAGCGGCAATTGAAACTGTGCGCTTAGCCGCAGAAGCAAAAAAAATTGATGTTAAATTTTTAATTTTTGATTCTCTACTAGGAGAATTTTGTGAAAATCCGGTATTTATCAACCCTAATGAACAAAATGATCTTTTGACCTCAAGGTTACACCAAGATACTAACTGCCAAGTCCTACATCCCAAATTCCTAGTTTCTGGAGATGCAGAGCGTTTACAACAGGTCATTTGGAATTTGCTATCCAATGCGATCAAATTTACTCCCTCTGGTGGACGGGTAGAAATTAAGCTGGAATGGGTGGACGAAGAGACTTCTACTCCCAATAGTTCCTATGCTCGAATCAAGGTAAGTGATACAGGTATTGGTATAAATTCTGAGTTTCTCCCCTACGTTTTTGATCGCTTTCGTCAAGCTGATAGTTCTAGTACACGGATGCATGGTGGACTAGGGCTAGGATTAGCAATTGTGCGCCATTTAGTAGAACTGCATGGTGGTAATGTCTACGTCAACAGCCAAGGAGAGGGAAAAGGTTCAACTTTTACACTCATACTGCCACTGTTAAAAGTAACAGAAGGACAAGAAGACGAACAAACAATGACAGATGCTCAAGAACCTGTTTCCCTTTCTCTTTCTCTTCCTCCCCTTGTGTCTCCTTCTCTTGAAGGTATAAAAGTGCTGATTGTAGACGATGAAGCTGATACTCGTGATTATCTCACCACAGTACTTAAACAGTGTCAAGCCGAAGTTATGGCAGTAGCATCAGCACAAGAAGCTCTAAATGCAATCCAAGAGTGGAAACCAGATGTTTTGGTGAGCGATATTGGAATGCCACACGAAGATGGCTACTCGTTGATCCGCAAAGTACGAGAACTCGAACGTGTAACACATAACACACTGTCACAAGATCAAAAGCGAAAAATTCCTGCAGCCGCGTTGACAGCTTATGCCAGAGCAGAGGATCGAATGCGAGCTATCAAGGAAGGTTTTCAGCTACATTTGCCTAAACCTATTGAGCCAGTTGAGTTAGCTACAGTCGTGGCTAGTTTAGCGGGACGAACTTAGTCAGTTATCAGTTATGTGCGCCTAGCCAGGGACCGATGGGGTTATCTGGCAATTCTTGGATGTGTGTCTCCTCTTTATAGAGTTGAAAACCCCTTGCCAGGTAATTAGCCATTGCGTATGGTCCATCTAGACTGCAAGTATGTACCCAAACTCGCTGCGCATCCATCTTCCATGCTTGCTGAACACCAATACTCAACAGGTGTGCCCCAATCCTCTGTCCTCTAAACTGTCCTAAAATCCCAAAGTAGGCAATCTCTACGTTGTTGCCTTGCTGTGCTTCTAGTTCTATGTAGCCTGCTGGTGTGCCACAAATATAAGCAACCCACGTTTGCACTTCTTTGCGCTTCAAGTAGTCTAACCAATGACTATACGTCCAGTCTAAGCGCTGTATCCAGTACCAGTCGCCACCTACGCTCGTGTAGAGAAATCGACTGAATTCAGGAGAAGGAATCTCAGATTGCGCCACTACTAGCTCAGGATGGTCTAAAAGAGCAGTGCACAACTGCCCAGGATTGAGCATCTCTAGATACCAGGTCGTAACATCAACAAGCTTGCTCATTTGATTACCCGTACGTAAACCCATCTAAGTGAGATGCAATAAATTGCTACAGGCTCACAGCTATATCCGAAATAAGTCATTTCAGAACTGTATCAACTTTTAACGCATTGAATGTACTGGTTTGATAGTGAAGGTTGCATATGTCGAATTTAGATGCAACTAATTCATGAGTAGTATTATATAAATACAGCACATATTATGTTAATAGTAACAGATGATTTAGTAGATGTTGTCGATAAAGCTCAACAGTTCAATCAAATTGAAGACACTAATCCTTTAAATTCTTTCTTGCCACAAGAAGTCCTGGAAAATTTACAATATGGGATATTAATTTTAAGCGAGACAGGTGACGTCATACATGCCAATGCCTCTGCTGATAATATTTTTCGTGAGTTGAATCAAGATAATTCTGAAGTAAGTGTATTGTTGCTTGCTATTTGGAACCTTTGTGAATTCTTATTGAAGACTCAAAAATTCCTAACAGAAAAAAACATTGTTCTATCTGATGAAGTTATTATTGATAAGTCAAATATTTTTCTGATTCGAGTAAGGAAGCTAGATGTAAATCAGTTCAGTAATCCTTTCCTTCTAGTAACATTGGAAAACAGATATGAATCTATAAAAAATATTGCGCTTACTGAAGCCATAAAATATAATCTCAGCCAAAGAGAAGCAGAAGTTTGGTGTCTGCACCGAGCTAAGTACAGCTATAGAGAAATTGCTTCATATTTTTTTATTTCTATAAACACGGTAAAGAAGCACATAAAAAATATTCATATTAAACAGCAGATCTTCCTTAAAAATAAAAAATAACTTTGAACGATATTGAAATAGTTAACCAAATATGGTGTAAATTATTTAGAGTATCGTTGTACTAGGGAGAGTTAGGATTTTTTTGCAAACGGAGTAACGTATTATAAATTTGCCGTTTCAATGTATTATTATTCTGGACTTCTACAGTAATCTTGTTAAAACGATCAATAGTAAAACCATTTTCCTCAACTATTTTTTGAGAATGATGACAGTAATTGACGGCAATATCTTTGGCTTTATCTGGAAGACCATTTAGGCTATTGGAATCATTACAAACAATTTGAGGAACTTCTCTATTGCCAATAATTTTTTTTATTTCCTCAAAAGCCTGTTGACGTGCTGGCTCCATCTTTAATAAAGCCCTAGAGTAACTAAGAAGTTCTGTGTTGTCAACTGGTGTTGGAGTTTGAGCACCAATTTTTAAACTAAAGGTTAAAGTGCTGATAAATAACCCGACAGTAGCACAAGCTCCCAGAAATAATGATTGGGGAAATATCCCTGTTAAGCTAGGTCGGCATAAGTGAGTGTCAAATCTCTTCATTTTATCTTGGAGAAATAACTAAAGTGGGTATAATGTTACTCATTCTGAATTGTTTTAGGAGGAAGAAGTTCCGTAAGAGTCTCTATCAGCTGTTGATCTTTATGGTCTGCCTTTTTGGAATACTTGACAAAGCTCTATGATTTTGGTTTGAAGCGCTATTGTTTCTGATGTTCCTTGCTTGAGACTAACTTCTAAATCTAGTAGAAGAGGTAAGCTCTTGATCAGTTGCTGTACAGCAAGAGAGTGGACTTCTTTCTGTAGATAGTAAATGCGATTAGGGTTACCTATCTCAGCAGCTTGGGCGATCGCTTGTTGATTTCGCTCTCCACTTTCTATCATTATCTTTACCCATAACCAAGTGCGAAATTGACCAATCAGTGTAGTAACTATCCTCAAAGATGGTTCATAAGCAGCAAGAAGATCGGCTAAGATTGCCAAAGCCTTTGCTGTATCCCCTGTTTTAATTGCTGCTGCTAATTGTAAACTATTCTGAGTTGTATTTTTTACCAACTTAGACACGGCATTGACATCCAAAGGTTCCTTTTGACCTTCAGCATAAAGCCGTAATTTCTCTAGCTCATTATAAAGCAGACGTGTATCGTTACCTACAGCCTCTACTAAGATATCTACTGTGGGAGCAGTCAATTTCACACCTACAGTTTGAGCTGCTTGGTTAACATGTTGCACCAGTAATTCCGTTTTCCAAGGAGGAATGAGGGAAAATTCCCGAAATTCTGCAGATTTTTTTAATAGTTTTGTCGATTTAAGTCGTTCGTCAGGTTTGTGATTGGTGGTGATTAATAAAAACGAGTTCTCGGGAATGACTGGTAGGGTTCGCTGTAATTCTGCTAGTACATTCTCAGGACATTGCTGACAGATGTTGCTATTGACTAACCAAACCAGGCGTCCACCAGATCCAAACGGTGGTGTCATCACTTGATTTAACCCTTGGATTACAGCATCTGTTTGATCTGGGGAGAGTACAGTGTAGTTAAAGCTAGACCATTGAGGATCAAGCACGCGATCGCGTACCACTGCGATCGCCTTTTCCATCGCAAAATCATCTTCACCCCAGTAAAAGTAGATTGGCATAAATAACCTCCACTTAGTTTCAGCAGAAAGAAACACTCGCTGGCTGCACCTGTTCCATCTCCCTGGTTCTTCCTCTCCTCACCATTTCAAAATTTGCAAAACTCTTTAAATAGCCGAGTTAGACTAACAAACATGCTTAAAATCTATTTAAGTGAGACCGGAGGAGATCGAAAGTTGGACGACAACTATCAAACTTACTTAAATCGGTTGGCGCGGATGACTTTGCCAGAAGCTTATAAGTCCCAAATTCAGCATATCCAAGAATCTTCTAAGTTTCGCCTAACACCAGGCGGAGGAAGACAAGCAGTATCTTTTCCAGGATATACAGTCATCACTCCACCCGGTGAGGAAGACAAGTTAGAAAACTCAAGCTTTTACGCCCAATTGCAGAATTTTCAACAGGAACTTTTACAGTTGCCTCTCAACTGTGATTTAATCGTACCAGTTCCTCCTGCTAGCTTTCATTTCACGTTAGCAGACTTAATTTGGGAAGATACGTACCGTGACGTCTGTGTAAAAAATCCAGATTTTGATAAACAGTTACGTACTTGCTTCACTGAAATCTTTGAGCAGTATCAAAAATCAATGGCAGCTAGAACTCGTCCCATTATCTGGCAAATTCTGGGATTAATAGTCATGCCAAGAGCCATAGGCGTTTGTTTAGTACCTCAAAATCAGGAATGTTATGAACAAATTGTTAATCTACGTCGAGCAATTTATCAAAATCCTAAATTAATTGCCTTAGGAATTGAACAACATTATCACTTCACAGGTCACATTACACTAGCCTATTTTGGGGAAGTTTCCCCCACTCTTGATCGCGATCACTTGTTGAGTATGCTTGAAAAGTTGAATCAGCAGTGGGTGTTGAGGTCCTCAGAAATTGTCATTCGCCGTGCCGAATTGCGAAAGTTTGATGATATGACTAACTATTATCGTGAACCAGACTGGCCGATTTTAGAGTTAGGAGGAGCCAGTGCGTTGGGCGGGTTCCCCGACTTGTAGCAACTGGCGTTTAGCAGTTAGGAATAAGTTCCTAACTCTTAGCAAAATAGCCACTGATAAAAGTTGCATATGACTTTTTCTTAACTATGGCAGTCCTAGATGAGTTGAAAAAGTCAAAAGTCTCCGAAACCCGGTTTCTTTAGAGAAACTGGGTTTCTCATTTTTCATGAATGATTTAGGATTGCTATAGTTGTTAAAGTTCGTGTTAGCTTGGCTCATTTGTGGGATGTTCGTGTAACTGTAAGCCTAATTCTTCTTGACGATTTCGCAAGTCGTAATAAATGACACCTTTGATTGCCTGCCAAAATGGTATAATTAATGAACGAAGCAAAAGTGATATGACAATTCCTATTAAGGAAAGTACAATAACTAACGAAACTGCTCTGGTTGAGTCATAAGGAACATCTGATTGAATTGGTTTGATCACTACTAGTAAAATACCTCTATCTATAAGCTGCACAAGTATTTGTAGAGGTAACGTAATTAGTAACACCACCAAGAAGATTAGAACAATCCGCCACGCATTTCCTCGTGTTAACTCCCAACTACGGCTTACTGTGTCAATGGCGCTTCTATTTTCTTCAATCGCCAAAATTGCATCAATAAGCAAAAATCGTGCAATAAACCAGAGAAAAGTAGCTATAACAGGAAAGAATGCTAGCAAATTTAACAGTGGGATAATCAGAAAAATACCTAAAAGTAGGCACAGACCAAACAAAATGATAAACAGCAGGAGTGATGTTCTTACAAACCTCCACAGCCTAGGTTGAACTTGACTACGGGCAAAAGCCACGGTTTCTGGTTGATTGATCAATTCGGCAAATGCTAATCGTGAGATCATACTCGCATTAACTAAGGATTTACCTAAAGCATAGAAATACAAAGTTAGTCCAATAACAAATAAAAAAAACCAAGCTAGCGGTAAGTCAGTAGCATGAGACGCATAGATGAGCAGCCTACCAGAGACAATAAATAAAAAAGGTAAGAATGACCAGAAAGAGGCTGTTAAAGCTAGTAAAAAGTAGGATTTGAGATGAGACCGATAAAGCCGTAATCCGGCTTTCACTACGTTACCTAAACTAAGGGGTTCTGTAGGATTTTGAGGATCAAAATTTTGGAACATGATCTGCAATGCTCCTGTATAGTAAGGCAGAGAATGTGAAGCTATTTCAAATGTAATAAACTTATTACTCCCAAACTATATGAATATTCAACGTTGAATAGGCGACGAAAATCCAACTAACAGCGCTTATACCGTTTCACTATAAATCTAATACATTTATCCTCTTTGTCCTCGAATCAAACAGGACTGTTATATGGCCTTGATCACTCTACAAGTAGAAAACAATAGTGCAAGTCTGACTCATCCAAAAGAGGTTCGACTAGATCTTTACCTTTCCCAACACCTCAATGAGCTATCGCGATCGCGCATTCAACAGTTAATTGAACAGAGTTACGTAAAACTAAATGACAAAATCTGCACATCTAAAAAGACAACTGTTAAAGTAGGTGATCGCATCATCTTGGAAATACCAGTTGCCGAACCTCTGGAACTACAGCCAGAAGATCTTCCCCTAGACATCCTTTATGAAGATGACTCTCTGCTCATTCTCAACAAACCTGCTGGGTTAGTTGTCCATCCTGCACCAGGTCATCCAGATGGCACACTGGTAAATGCTATTTTAGCTCACTGCCCCAATTTACCAGGAATTGGAGGAGTTCAACGTCCGGGAATTGTTCATCGACTGGATAAGGATACAACAGGAGCAATCGCGATCGCCAAAACCGAAATAGCCCATCAAAATCTACAAAAACAACTTAAAGCAAAAACTGCACAGCGAGAATACCTTGGAGTTGTTTACGGGGCTCCCAAAACAGAAAACGGTACAATTGACTTGCCTATTGGTCGTCATCCAGTTGATCGCAAGAAAATGGCAGTTGTCCCTGTAGAAAAAGGCGGACGACCTGCAGTAACTCACTGGCAAGTCAAAGAACGATTGGGTAACTACACGCTCATACACTTTCAACTAGAAACTGGACGTACTCATCAAATCCGTGTCCACAGTGCTCAAATGGGTCATCCCATTGTTGGTGACCCCGTTTATAGTTCTGGTCGTTCGGTGGGGGTGAATTTGTCTGGTCAAGCACTCCATGCATGGAGACTGAAACTGCAACACCCAGTGACGGAGAATTGGATTGAAGTCACAGCTACACCCCCTATGGAGTTTACAAAGTTATTAGAGGTGTTAAGGCAAAGAATTCCTCAGCAAAAAGGATATTGAAATCCTAAATCATTTATAAAAAATTCCTGTTCCATAACCGCATAAGGCAATTTCCAATCTGCTGAAAGGACTGCCATGTAACAACATGGTGCGCACAAACTATGGGATAGAGTGTGTTTCACTAAGGCTACCTCAATGAAACTTCTACATCACCCAAAATTTATGCGCACCAAATAGTCAATCAGACCAACAAATTAGCAGTAGAGGAAAATTGTTACTTAACCCCTGCAAGTTTACGATAAGGTACAGACTTCTCAATATCGATGTTGTATGGTGAAACTCTTTGTGGGAGGTTACCTTGAGGATCGATACTGCGTGCTAAAGCCAAGAAATTGGCTGGATCGCCAGCCTTGGGCTGCTTGTCTTGTGGGGTATAGCGACGTACCTCTGTTTGCCAAATGATTTGTGGGAAGCCGAGCTTAGCACGGTAATAGCCGTCATAGCGTGGCAATCTGAGGTTGGTGGTTTCTGTTTCCACAGCTTGGCTAGGTAGTACCCGACGTCGCTGATAGGGAACGGTAGAGTCACCAAAGTTGGATAGGTACTCTTCACTATTGAGCAGATCATCAATAAAGCCTTTGATACCCTTGGTAGCAACGACTATTGACCAAGCTATTTTTTCACGCTCACTGTAAACAGAACGCCCTAGAACCCGCTCTACAACATGTTCTACAAAGCGATAGTTGCTGTTGAGATCGTAAAAGCTTTTCTTAAAGGTCTCAGAAAGTACTAATCCACGAATAAAGTCCCGCACTGTAATTTGTCCATTGCGGAGCTGGGATTCAAGATTGCGTTGGCGATCTACTGCAAAGGCATGAAAAAATATCTGACGATATGCTGCTTCAATTAGGTCATCTAAATCTGAAGGGGAGAGTAGGTTATCCGTGGAGTAAATCCAAGGCTGTTGGTCACCTCCGACTTCATATCCTGCTACGCGCTGATTTTGGCTGGAAGGAGCGTATGTTAACAGAGGAAGTGTCATTATTAAACCTCCGTGATGTTAATGAAATTTAACAACTTCAAATCACATCTTAAGGGAGTAGCATGAGCAAAACTCCAAGATTCTGATAGAATTTTACGAAATTTAACGTAGGACTCGTCTCTATCCCCGTCCCTATCATAGTTTGGTGCAAAATCTCCGTGCCTAAATTTCATGTGAACCTATCCAAAATGACAGGGGATCTCGAGTTGATTGACAATAAGGCCAACTACGCAAATACGCTTCCATTCCAGGCTGTTGGTAGGGTGGTTCTAATCCCAATCCTAAACACACATGAGACAATATGGTAGCAAACTTTTGGCTATGACCAGACTCACCTAAATGAGCATGGGCATATTCATGAGCGACTATATGTAGCCAATTTTGTGGAACAACTCGACCAACATCAACAAAAATCGTGACAGGGGTCGTAAAAATGTTACACACACCATCAATTCCTAATGACTGTGCTAGAGGAGTTGCAAGAATCCTGATATGCTTACGTTTTTGGGGATGAAAGCATTCATGACAGGCATCAAGATAGACACCTAGCTGTGTGTTGATGGTGTCAATATTGTTACCAATAAAATTACAAATGGGGATGCGATCGCGTAAATTATCCATCACATCCACCATTTTTGGTTCTATGGCAAAGCGTTGTACCATCCGTAGATAGTTGCAGCCACGAGTAAAAGCATCACTCTTAGCAGGATAATTCACCAACCCAAAATCGAATAAAACTCTCTTGTCTCCAAAACATTCTGTGTTTGCTGAGGGGTCACCGCTAGTGTGTTTAAACCATCGGTATCTTGAATCACACGAGCTTCCGTACAAAACGAAGCAGTGCTGAAACCACCAAATCGTTTTACAGTACTGGTTCGTAGTCGGAGATCTGGATTAGCAAACCAGAATCGCTCAATAGAACTCATTGTTTCATATTCGGTGGTTAACACCAGCCCATCTTCATCATCCAGGTGATAAAGACCAACCACAGGCATAATTTCCGCGTAGCCTCTTTCACGAAGTAACTTACCTTGTCTGGGGTTACCAGCATCAGGGACGATCGCAAACACTGTTTTGCCCTCATGGTTCTCCTCACCCTCTTTGTCCCAAGCCATGGAACCTAGCCAGTTCACACGGGAACCGCCTATCGACAAACTAGGGTCAATGGAATGCAACTCACACAATGCAATAATTTCTGGGTGATCTGCCGATAGAGTTTCCACATTAATCTCAGACTCTCCCACCTCAGAACGTTTAAACGCCAAATGATGAGTTGTGCGAGAAGACAGCCACCTACCAGCACTTAGCTGAAAAAACTCTAACGCGTCCATTAGACCTCTAACTCCAACTAAAAAATCATGCTAAGGATACTTTAATTATTTTCTCTTTTTTAAGTTGAATATATAAGGGTACATGGAAATTTTCCTGTTCCCTGTTCCCTCTTAACTACATCAAAACATGTGAGAAAGGGACCAGTAGGTCCCAGGAACAGCGTCTATGGTGATTTTTATCAGGAAGATACTATATAGTTCATCAATTGAGTGTCAGTGATTCTAGTCACAATCTGCAACTTAGCATCTACAAAACTCCTACCTTTTGCCAGGCATTTTGCACCGCTTTTTGCTCATGGCATCCTTCACCATAGAGTTCTCCAGCAACTTTGATAGTCAAGTTAGCAGCCTCTTTAAAATTCGTTTTTGGGCGTAGACGACCGCACAAAGTTGTATACCAGATTTTGCCAGCTTGCTCCCAAGCATGACCGCCAATCTCCTTTGCTGCTAGGTAAAAAGCATAGTTAGGGATACCTGAATTTATGTGTACTCCACCGTTATCCTTAGCACCAGTGTAGAAATTTTTAACATGTGCTGGTTGTGGATCTTTCCCCAAAACTGAGTCATCATACGCAGTTCCTGGTGCTTTCAATGTGCGAATACCCATACCATGAATTTTCTCAGTAAATAGACCCTGCCCAATGATCCAATCTGCTTGATCCACAGTTTGATTGTTTTGATACTGTTTCACTAAAGAACCAAAAATATCAGAAAAAGACTCATTTAAAGCCCCAGCTTCATCGGCATACAATAAACCAGCTTCGTACTGAGTTACACCATGAGTGAGTTCATGGGCAATAACATCAGTAGACTTGGTGAAGCGTTGAAAAATTTCTCCATCCCCATCACCATAAACCATCTGACTGCCGTTCCAAAAGGCATTATCATACTTCACACCGTAATGTACGGTAGAGTCTAAACGCAAACCCTCATCATCAATGGAATTGCGCTGAAACACACGATCATAGAAATCATAGGTTATTCCTGCACTGTCGTATGCTTCATTAGCAGCCTCATCAGCACAGGGAGGATCACCTTCGGCACGCAACAATTCACCTGGAAGATTTTCGGTATTTTTAGCATTGTAGATGGTACGACGCTTCTGACCAGGTTGAGGCATAAACGTTAGACTCCCCACGACCTCCCGCCGTCCGCGAAATTGTGCTGAAACATTCAATGTGTGAAAAGCCCAATCGCGCTGATATTGTTGACCATTTTGGGCAATCTGTTCGAGTATATGAGGTGGGACAATACAACAAATAGGGCATCTGGAGTAAAGTTGATGCTTACACCCAATTCCTGTTGATATCTTCTTTTTTTGAGATCTCAAAAACATTCTCCTATTTCAACCGATGCTACAAGGGTACCCATCTAAGACCACACTGTTTCAACAACATAGTGACCAAACCCCTTTGGGGTAGGGAACAGGCAACAGTGGGAAGCAACATCAGGGTTTTGGAGGTAGTACGGTTGCTACAGGTTTTGTTTCAGGGGAGTTTACTGCTATAGGTGTTTGTGATGGGGGTAAAAGAATTGCTGTGTTTTTGGACGGTAGCGATTCCGATTGTTGCTGGTACCGTTGTGCTAGACGCGCTTGGTAGCGGTTTTTCGGTTTGTGGACTATTCTTGCTGGTTGGTTCAGGCAACGAAGAACTATCAAACATCCACCAGCACAACTAAGAGCGATCGCCACTACCATCCATAAAGAGATGGGATTGGCAGTTTCAGACTCTGTATTTGTTGGCTGTTCAACTTCAACAAGCTCATCTGTGTCAGACTGTGTCTTTGTTGGCTGTTCAACTTTAGTGGGGAGTACTTCTGGTTGTTTTTCTTGATCTTCAAGTTGGGTCTGTTCCACAGACCCAACAGAACTCAAGCTATGGAAGGCAAGAGCAGCAATACAGAGAAAAATCACTGACAACCCAATCAAAAACACCCAAGGATAATGTCTAAGGAGATATAATACAATACTCTTACTGCTTGTTTGTTGCGGTTTAGTATTTTCTGATTTTGATGTCGTCGCTTCTACTTGGGATGGCTGCTGTACACTCTGACCATTTTCCATGATTATTTTTCAGATTTGTACTCCTCAAGATCCTTGATTGTACTCTAGGGGTCATGAGCGCGTATCCGTATTAACATTTTTATACATGGACAAAAATCAAACATTTATTCTACGTAACAAGAAGAATACAAAATGCTCTAAAATCCCGCACGATTTGCTACATTCTCAGAATGTCTTTGTAGTGCTAATTGAATTAACTGATCAACAAGTTCCGGAAAAGGTATCCCACTGTGGTTCCAGAGTAGGGGATACATACTCGTTGCGGTGAAACCTGGTAAAGTATTAACCTCGTTAATCAGCACCTCTTGTGTAGCTTCAATGTAGAAAAAATCTACCCTTGCTAACCCAGCTGCGTCTACGGCTGCAAAGGCTTGCAAAGCCATGTCCTGAATTTTACTTGATACGTTCTCTGGTATTGCTGCAGGAATTAGTAAATCTGCTCTGCCTTCTGTATATTTAGTTTCATAATCATAAAAATCGCTATTATAAGTTATCTCACCTACCACAGAAGCTATGGGCTGATCATTCCCTAAAACGGCACATTCCAATTCTCTTGCGACTACGCCAGCTTCAACAATAATCCTGCGGTCATAACTGGCAGCATTGTCTAATCCAGTTTCTAATTCGTGCCGCGATCGCGCTTTGGCAATACCAACCGATGAACCTAAGTTAGCAGGCTTAATAAAACAGGGATAACCCAAGGTAGCCTCAATTTCATCACATAGTTTGGGAAAAACACAAGGATTTGACCAAATTTGGGAGCGGTTGACTGCTACGTATTTGACTTGTGGTAGTCCGGCTTGGGCAAATGCCATTTTCATGGCAATTTTATCCATACCTAATGCCGAGCCTAAAACTCCAGAACCGACAAAGGGAACTTGCATTAAAGTGAGCATGCCCTGAATTGTACCGTCTTCACCATTGGGTCCATGGAGTATTGGGAACCAAACATCTACTTCAGCAACTTGAGAAGGAGATTGCCAACGGCTGAGAGTTTGGCTTTGGGGGTGAGATAGGATCTGTTGATTTTCAGGCGTTGAGTGTTGAGTTTCTAAAAGAGGGATACCGGAACCCAAAACATTTTGAGGTATTTCCCCTGCTAACCAACGTCCATCTTTTTGAATATAGAAAGGTAGTATTTCATATTTCTCGGCATTTTGCTCTGCACTCAAAGCTTGTGCGATCGCCCGTGCGGAATTTATCGAAACTTCATGCTCTCCCGAACAACCACCAAATAGTAAACCTACGCGCAGTTTCCTCATTTTCCAGTCCTCCATCACTCCTTAAATGCTGATAGCGTATCACACACTGCCATTGAGGGTTATGCTGTTTGCCAATGGGCATAAATCTAGCACAAAGAAGATTGCTATACTAAATAATAGTTATACTTCCGTATTTCCTATCTAGATTGAGTTTTTAAACTGACTTGTCATTAGCAGCAAAACAAAAGCAGCAACAGTGGAATCAACAGGCGAGAATCTATGACAACTTCAAAGAGTGAGTTTGAAATTAATAAAACAGAAGAAGAGTGGCGCGAGATTTTGACGCCAGAACAGTATAAAGTGATGCGTCAGCATGGTACAGAACGTGCTTGTACTAGCCCACTTGATAAACAATATGCTGCAGGAACTTATCTATGTGCTGCTTGTGGACAGCCACTGTTTACATCAGTAACCAAATTCAACAGCGGTACAGGCTGGCCCAGCTTCTTTAACCCAATTGAAGGCGCAATTGGTAGATCTATAGATAAGTCTTTTTTTATGACCAGAACAGAGGTTCATTGCAGCCGTTGTGGTGGACATTTGGGTCATGAATTTGATGATGGTCCGGCACCGACAGGTAAACGCTACTGTATAAATGGTGTCGCTCTGAAATTTATTCCAGAAGAAACGGCTCAGTAAACAGCTATCAGTAAAAAGTTATCAGTTATCATATCTGAGTAGTTGATAACTGATAATTGTTCAGACTAATCTCCCCAAGGTGAAGGGATACTTGTTGTTGAAATTACCTTATTTGTTACCAACCGGATAGCAGACTTACCACAAGTGGGACAAACGACCTCAACATCTCGGACAGGTTGTGAACTGTCACATTCACTTAGTAACCCCTGAAAGCAGTGGTAACACTCGTAGAAAATGCGACTGACTGGTTTGTCACAGTCCAGTATACGAATGTGTTGACAAGGCTTAGGTTCTTGGTCTTGCAACTTAAGGGGTTTTGGTTTTTGAAGTGGCTTTTGCTGATCCATAACTATTCATACCTCAATTAAAAGTTGTACAGACTGGTGTAGATTCCCCTATTGCGACCCTTATTTGTGCTATGTTGCTTGTCAATCGCCTAGTTTGCTCTCTAAATACGACTACGCCAAAAAAGCAGCACAAATGACAAAAATCTTTGTGGAAATACTTTAGCAGAAAGAAATCACGGTAATGCTAGCTATTAAGAGCATTTTTTGTCCTAGTTCACTTTTTTTTCCTGGTTATGGGTTGAGCTACTCTTGACTCGATCGTAAATTGCGGGATTTCCAAAAGCTCAACCTCACTCAAACTATACTGTTCACAAATGAGGCTCAGGCGTCTTCCAGGAGTTTCCACGGGATTGACCGAATGGATTAAATCACCCTGAAAGTAAATCAGAGTATTCATTTGCGGCTTAATTTGTCCAACTTGGCGTTTACGGGTGTGAAGTACCAGTTCTCCGCCTTTCATATCCTTTGGTACTTGAACATATAGGACACTGACGAGTACAGGTGGTTCGATGGTTTTTGAGTACGAACGTAAAGAGCGATCCATATGGGGATCTACACGAGAGCCTTCCTTTAATAGTAAAGGATTAAGGTAAAAAGCATTACATGTTGGTTGGAGTGCCAGATTTAGGTAAGCCGTAAAAAAGGGAAAGTGTTGCTCAACTTGTGCTATTCCTGAGCGCTGAAACACTACGGAAAATCCCTTAGTATTCACAAAGTCTCGGTTAAGGTTGTTAACAGTAAAGTAAGAGCATGCTTGAATTTGCCCGCTCAAATCGCTTAGGTAATGGCTGGGGAAGGCCGATAGTTGTTGAGAATAGTATTTTACATTCATGAAAGTTTCAAGAATCTACTTGCAAAGTAAACTCATAACGACTATGATTTATATAGAGCAACTGAATATTATATAGTTAGCAAAATTTATGAATAAGATCCAAGAAATTCCATTGAATCAAATTAAGCGGCCCTTACCACGCCAAAACGATCCACAGAAAGTACAAGCCCTGATGGAATCGATAGCGGAGATTGGACAGCAAGAACCGATTGATGTCTTAGAAGTTGATGGGGAATATTACGGTTTTTCCGGATGTCATCGCTATGAAGCTTGTCAACGTTTAGGCAAACAAACCATCTTAGCTAGAGTTCGTAAAGCACCTAAGAGTGTTCTCAAGATGCACATTGCTTAAGCGATTTTTGACTGTTACTCTAAAAAATCTGGAGCAATCAACTTTTTTTTGATTGCTACAACTACAGCTTGAGTACGATCATGCACCTTTAGCTTTTGCAGAATTGTATGAACATGCACCCTCACAGTACCCGAGACAATATGAAGAATCTCGGCAATTTCTTGATTAGTTTTTCCAGATGCTAGCAGAGCCAAAATCTCTTGTTCACGCTGTGTTAAGGGACTGGTTAGTTCATCATCTGTTCCTAGTAACTCAGAAGATCCATTGCCTTTATGAAAAGCGGCTCTAATCTCTGTTGTTGCTGTTTGATCCCACCAAGAAGCACCGGCTGCAACAGAGCGTAGTGCTAAGACTAACGTTTCTGCTGCAATTCCCTTCAAACAGTAACCCTGAGCACCAACTTCAATGAGTCGTCCAATCAGGGATTGTTGGGAACGAGAGGTTAAGACTAGAACTGGAAGTTTGGGATGTTGCTGCTTAATTTGGCGACAAGCTTCAATCCCTCCAATTCCCGGCAACCCTATATCTAATAAAACAATATCCACAGAATGCCGATTTGCTAATTCCAAGGCTGTTTCACCATCTTCAGCCTCTGCAACAATTTCTAGCTCTGCTTCTTGTTGCAATCTAACACGCAAACCAAGACGAAAAAGCTCATCGTCTTCAACCAGTAAGATTCGTAACTTTGCAGGTGACATCACTTAAGTAAAAGCGGCTTCAACGAGTCATGCAGGTAGTCAACAAAACTCAAAGAGTAGCCACGGGGTGTATTGCACGTAGTGTCTCTGGAAGAGAATTGTTTCTCTACCCAGACTCTGTGAGCAGAACTATCTCAAAAGTCAGCAACTAAACTAACCTTAAAGAGATTAAAGTAAAAACTTTCGATAAGTATTATTGTAGCCATAATTGAGATCTACAGCATTTTTAAACAACTCCCGAGCACTGAAACGGTAGAACAGGTAGGCGGAACGCAAAAATTGCGCCGTTAGGAACTCGATTCTCTACCCAAATTTTACCACCATGGGCTTCCACAATCTGACGAGTCAAATACAGCCCCAATCCTGAACCCTTCGCTTGACGATCGCTATTTCCCTGATAAAACCGCTCAAATAAGTGGGGTAGTTCTGCCTGTGTAATACCTGCTCCAGAATCCATAATTTTAGCTGTTTGATATGAAGAACCAGACTCCAACACAACTTCCACTTTGCCACCTCGTGGAGAGTGATTAATGGCATTGGTTAAGAGATTGGCAAAGACTCGTTGCAGTTGGAAAACATCTCCATGAACCCAAAGGAATTTGCGAAAGTCTGAGTCACCGTAATTGAATGAGATATAGACGCGACGACTTGATGCTAGTTCTGTTAATGTTGTGGCAACTTCCTCTGCGATCGCAACAAGATCGACAGGTGCTAACCGAAGTTTTAATCCTTCAATATCATTACGATAGACATCTAGGAGTGTTTCCACCATTTGTAAACTGGTCTGATGGCTGCGAATCATCGTCGCCAGAACTTTCTTTTGTGCTGGAGCTACAAAACCAAAATTTTCGCGTTCGAAAGCCTGTAAGGTTTCAATCGCCCCAAGTAGTGGAGTTTTTAAGTCATGAGTCAAGGTAGAGGCAAAGTCTTCTCTCACACTGGCTAGCTCTTCTTGTGCTTGCAGTTTTGCTGTTTGTTGTAACAGCGCTTGTTGATTTAAGCGGTTGCGATCGCTGAGAATTCCTGTCACCACAAGTGCCAAGATTGCAATAAATCGACTAGCAATTGTGGGAGTCCTCACAGGATAGACACCTGGAATCCAGACATTTAGAATTGTTAGAATACAAGCGATTAAAGTCACTCGCAGTGTAGCTGCTCGACCTAGACATGCATTTGTTATTAGTATTGGACCAATATAAAGATAACCAAACACATAGTCAGGTGGAGTAGAGTACTCCAAAAACGCTACTATCATCATCAGCCCAATAATTAACCATGATGCTCTAAATTTTGGGTAATTGCGATAGTTAAAATTTTTAAATATAAACATCTGAAATTTTCATTAGATAAGTATTATAGCTATTTATTAACTCTAGCGATTTTCTTAAAAATCTAGGTTTAATTTAAATAAAAATATTCTTTTTAGGGCCTAAATTTTCCTATATATTTGCAAATATATACATTATCTAAACTTTAAGAATATATTTGTTAAGCACAAGTTATACTGGATTCTATATAAAAATTGAAAGGCTTATCAGGTGGTTTCCCAAAATTGCATAGATTTCACCCAAAAGTTACAAGACTTGATGCGACAGGTGAGCATCGTTAGTTTTAAAGCTTTGAGTCGTGCCACTGGAGTTTCAGAACGGCAAATTTTGCGTTTACGACGATTTGGTGCTGAGCAAATGCGTGTTGACGTATTGGTGAAGTTGTCGCAAACATTAGAGGTATCATTGAGTGAGTTAATCGCAAATTTTTCTCAAGTAGATTTAGAAAAAGATGATCAGGAGTCATCGACTCAGGGATTGTTACAACACTTAGAAGATTTAAAAAGAGAATATGAGCGAGTTCAATTACAATTAGAACAGCAGCAACAGACATTGCTACAAGATTTTCAGCAGTCAAGTTTACAGCTTCTGGAATCTTTACTACTACAATTTCCGACCGCAGCGCAAAAAGCACGAGAAAACCCAAATCTTCCCGCAATCAATATTGTCCCGTTAGTTCTCAAACCGTTGGAAAAACTTTTATATGAGTGGGGAGTGGAGGCGATCGCACCCGTAGGTGCAGAGCTACCATACGACCCTAAATTACATCAACTTATGGAAGGAAGTGTACAGCCAGGGGAAACTGTCAAGGTACGTTACACTGGTTATTATCAAGGTAACAAACTGTTGTATCGAGCTAAAGTCAGTCCTGTATAAAGTAGTGATGGTAATCTTTGCTAAGGTTTTATTTAAAACAACTGAAATTATTAAAACTTTCTAAAATTTTCATGAGTTCCATCAAAACATAGATTATTTCTTTTTTTGAAAAGCTATTCATTAGCTTGCTCAAACTGAAAGGACAAAATGATTCATTTTTTGGCATAAACGTCTACAATAGTAAGTAAACTACAAAAGCCTTGTTTGTGGTGATTACCGTACAAAACCGAATTTAAAGCAACAAAGTAGAGTAACCTGTGGTATAGTTAAGGAGTTAAGACTAGCTTTGCCAAAGTATAGGTCTCTACGCATAGGCAACACTTCCGCAAGGGAAAGCAGTTTTGATCAAGCATTTACTAAACAAAATCTGAATTTATTTGAGGTTATGACTCAGCAGCAAGTAATTCACCCAATGGTGAAATTGCAGCGTAACGTGCAATCACTCGTGGATTCACAAATCATCAAGCCAACAGATAGTATATGGAAAATCGCATTGCTCTATGGCAATGAATGGCAGTACTGGAAACAGGAGCTGTTAGATTTTGGATTTACTATGCAAGACCCAATTAGCGAGTTACTAGCTGTTGAAGCTTGGGATGAAGAGTAAGTTAGGAGTTAGCAGTAGGGGCACAATGCCCCGTGCCCTTAGAGGGCAGAAGTTAGGAGTTATTCTTGACAACTAACGACCAACAACGGCTAACAAATACTCTAAGTCTTACACTCTGCTAATGCGGCGGCTAATTCATTTGCCGTTTGATAGCGATCGCGTGGCAATGGTTCTGCAACCCGGTCTATGACTTCTCGTAATTGAGGAGTGATGGTGGGAATGTTAGTGACATCAAACCTAAAATTTCGTCCCCGTTGACGATAGAATCTTAGAGGATTTTCGCCAGTGAGGAGAAAAATTAAAGTAGGTCCAATTGCATACAAGTCCGATTGAGTTAAAGGTTGTCCGCGTTCTTGTTCAGGGGCACAGTAACCCTCTGCACCAATTCGGGTACCAGGTGTTGTACCAATTTCCTTAACAGCACCGAAATCGAGCACAACTATGCGATTGTCGAAGTTTCGCACCATCAAATTGGCAGGTTTAATATCACGGTGGATCAGTGGTGGATTGTGACTATGGAGGTAGTCCAAAATATCACAGGTTTGGATCATCCAAGCAATTCCTTGATTTGGCGTGACAGGCCCTTTTAAATAAATAAGTTTTTCTAAATCCTGCCCGTGGACTAATTCCATTGCCAAATATTTTTTCCCACCTTCAATAAAAAAATCGTAGTATTTAGGAATCCCAGGGTGATGAAGAGATTTAAGAGTGTAAGCTTCCCGTTCAAATAATTCTTGTGCTTTGGCAATTTTTGCCATATCAGCATTCATCTGCTTCAACACTAGTAATTGTGGGTGTCCGGCAATCTTTCCTGTGTTATCCCACGCCAAATAGGTAGTACCCATACCACCTTGTCCCAATGTTCGCAACACCTGATAGTGGCGAATAGTCTGTTGCACTGACAGAGGTTGACCACAGTGGATACAAAATAAATTATTGGGTGAGTTACCTTGGTGATTACAACTAGCAGGTAAAGGTGGGTGTTTTGTCCCTATTTCTGGTTGCTGAATTTTGAATTTCAGGCTTGGACCCCCTTGTGCCAGTTGCAACAAGGAATCATCTGGCACCAAACTTTGAGTGACTACTAATACACCATTCAGGAAAGTGCCATTTGTGCCTTGACTGACGATAAGCCATGAACCTCTGTTAGGACCAGAATCGATTTGTCTTAGTTCCAAATGATGTCGCGAAACCAAGCTATCATTTAACACAATGTGATTATCTGCTGAACGCCCAATCCGAATGATGGGTTCGTTCTCAAAGCACCATTGTTGAAGGGGTGTTTTTTTTTGCGGTTCTAACAGGGTCAGCGTGACCATACGGGAGAGGGGAGAGAGGGATAGAAGGACAAGGGAAGGGAAGGGAATAGGACAAGGAGGAGTATATATTATTAAATTACTTTTACAACCTAGTTAGTAGCAATTAATGCCCACTTATTTATTTTTCTGTTCCTCTCATTTTCTCTCTCCCACTCTCCCATACTCCCAATTGCTGCTCCTCTAGATTCGTTGTTCCAAATTTGGGCGCACTTTCACCCTAATGGCTACAGCAGTAATATTGTCATGACCATTGTAGTTGTTTGCTAAGTCAATTAAATTGCTAACACCAATTTCCAGGTTAGTACTAAAATTCAGCAACGGTTCTAAGTGTGTACGCCAATGATTTTCTAACAAATCGTTATCTGACAAACCATCTGAAACAATGAGGAAGAGAGTATCTTCATTAATCTCTAAAAACTGTACATCAGGAGCAACAAAGTTTTCGTCGCGAGGCCCTAGCGCTTGAGTAAGTTGGTAAGCATCGGGACGGGAGTATGCCACACTTTTTTCAACTCCCCGAGAAATTTCCCGTTGACCTACTTCGTGATCTACTGTTATTTGTTCCAATTCTCGCTTTCGAGTTAAGCGATAGAGGCGGCTATCTCCTACATGAGCCACTGCTACCCGAGTATCTTGGATTAAGACTATAACTAGGGTTGTACCCATACGCCCGATACCAGAACGGGCATCTTGTTGATTGATATTATAAATGTCTTGGTTTGCATGCCGTACTGCCTCGCGTATCTCTTCTTCTGTTGGCAGTTGGTGAGCAACCCAGTGCGTTTGAAAGTATTGCCTGAGACTATCGACTGCTGCAGCACTGGCTATTTCACCCCCTGCATGTCCACCCATACCATCACAAAGAATATATAAACCTTGGGCGTGTACAGTACGGTTATTAGGAAATTCTACCTTATGAAGTTGAGTCTCAATACCAAAATAGTCTTCGTTGTGGTCTCGTTGACGCCCCACATCCGTCAAACCTGCATGCTCTAGGCTAATTAACTGCATCGGCAGAACAATAGTTGGTAGATCATCACTTTTAGACACGCTCTCGTCTATTTCATCCACTTGTAGAAAAGTCGGTGCTGTAGTACTCCCGTCTTCAGGTACATTGGCATCTGTCTCACTCACACTGTTGCCTTGCAGTTCAGTCGCAATTACTTGTAAACAAGATTGTAACTCTGTCAGTGTCTGAATCTTGCCTAATTCCAGATCTCCTAATAATTGCAATATCGCTCCGAATTGAGTACGTTGGGAGTATTTAAATAGGGTTTGCCAAACTCGCCCCAAAGCTTTAATTGTTAAATACTGCTCTTGCGTACCATTTGTTTGTGCTTGTTGTTCTACTTCTTGTGTAGACACATTAGATGTTGAAGCGATTTGCTCTGTTTGCTCTTTGGGGACTTCTAAATATAAACGTTGTAGTGCAACTGCTTGGTCTTCATCTAATCTAAGATTTGACCACTCCAATAGACTTTGGCGACAACTCACCGTTTCTAGAAGTACCCAAAGTTGGGTCATCTGGTAAAAACAGTGTACGATTTGTAACGAACTGGTTGTATCTTCGCGCCATAATTCGAGTAAATGCCGCCAACCTGAGCGGTCTTCAATAAGAACCACTTGTATATCTCCTTGCTGCCATGCATCATGAATTGGTGGTATGCCAAGATAGTAATGAGATTGCAGAGTAATATAAGGTTTAGCAAGGTTGGGAATTTTACTTGTATCTACTGATAATGTTGCCCACTCCTTTTGCTGATTTTCTAACAACATTGCTGCCAATGGTGATACTTGATAAGGGTGGCAGTCTAAAACCTTGACACACACCTCAGTATTGCTTGGCATATCCTCAAAAGATGGTAATGGCTCTAGCAGCTGATAACGCTGCTGTATATCAAGATATGAACCTACAGAGAGACGAGAAACTTTTCTTTCCTCTACTAATCCTGCGTCCTGTGCTTCTAAAATCTCTTCCTTGAAAATAATTGCCCACCAAACTGTTCCACACTCCGCACCGCAGTTGTAACAATATTGTGTATTCACAGCTACACTTGTAGCGCATTTGGGACAGACTCTATGGGTCAGGGAAGTGCCACAATTTTGACAAAATTTGTTGGCATCGGGGTTTTCAAATTTACAATGAGGGCAAATCAGCATTGTGGAAGTTCCTTCATTCCCATTCCAAAGTGCTTATAGCCACTTAGAGCCGAAGTTCCGTAACAGGAAGCACTTATATATAGTAGACCTGTAAAAGATAATGGTTTCAATCGGAAATTTTTATGGCAGTCGTAATTTTTACGCATATTAACTAAAAATTTCTGGTATTGGCAAGCGATTAGTCAAGGTAAGAGATTGAGGAAGTAAGCGGTAGTTGCTAGTAACTAGGTTGTAAAACTCATTCATCAATAGAAAATATATTTTCTCCCTTGTCCTCCTTGTCTCCCTTCCCTTGTTCTCCTTGTCCCTCACGTGAGAGCGGTAATTCAATAGTAAAACAAGTGCATTTGGCCTCACTTTCTGCCACGATTGTTCCTCCTAAATGTTTGATAAGTTTTTGTACTAGTGCTAACCCTAAACCCATACCACCCTGCTTCCAGGGATCGTTGCTAGGAATGCGGTAGAATTTGTCGAAAATCCGCGGTAATTCAGTCGTTGGAATGTCTACGCCAGAATTGATGACCTTGAATTGAATGTTATTAAATTCTAATTGGGCAGTCATGGTAATTGTTGCCCCTAGAGGACTAAATTTACAGGCGTTGGTAAGTAGTTCTATCAAGATGCGCTCTAAACTGAATAGATCGCAAATCAGTGGAGGAAGATTAGGCTCTACACTGAGATGAATCTCATGCTGATAGCGATTCTGGTAACGTGTCCTAAACAGTTCAACGACTCGTACAAGCAATTCCTGTATTGAAATTGTTTCCAAGACAAAGTGTTTAGTATCTGTATCTAAACGCTGTAAATCCAGGAAATTGTTGATCAGGTTAATTTCGCGATCGCATTCATTGACTAAGATTTGGAAATAACGAGCTGCCTTAGAGCACTCTGTGTGTGGCTTAGCCACGTCCGCAAAAAAGTTATGCTGTTGATCTAGAGCTATTGCCAGCATCTGAATTGCCATTTTCATATTGGTTAGTGGCGTACGTAGTTCGTGAGAAACCGTACTGAGAAATTCCTCTTTTAGGCGATTTAGACAGTTCATTTCTCCGAAATGTGTTTGTACGGCTTTTAGGCTTTCATCAAGAGAAACCTCTGCATCAGTTAGAGTATGAAAATATTGTTGATGTTCAGGGAAGGAGTCTTCCTTAAAAGATGGAGAGATGCTAACAGGCAGTTGTTTAAAATCCGCAGAGGTACTGACAACACCATCCTCTAGCTTGTAAGCAGTGATGTCTTCGCAAACCATTATAATTGTGGGGTTTTGCTTTCTTTCGGGCTCTAGTAGTACCCGTGCTAATACTTTGACCCATTTGATCTTACTATTAGGACAATTGAAGCGAAATTCCCCATTTGCAACTTTGCTTGAAGGTGTTGTCCCTAATAATCCTATCAATGCGTCAGATAACCTTGGCTGATCAAAGGATGCAAACAATTGAAAAATAGGTTTTTGTAACAATTCTTCAGGAGCATAACCCAGATAATCTGCACCAAATTGATTGACCGATAATATCGTCCCAGCTATATCTAAACTAAAAGACACAGAAGGAACATTTTCGTACATTCTGCGATACCACAAAAGTTCTTCTTGGGTACGACGCAAGGTTTCCAAGCAAAGTTCTGAATTAGAGGCTCTTTCAGGCACAAGTTCCAGACGTGTAGAAGTTGCGGACATGATATCTCTATTGTGGCAAGTATGATGCCAGCTAGATTGTTCATTACATCTCATAAAACTTAAACTTGCACCCAAGCGCTGGTGTGAGTTAGAAGGAGTAAGAAAAGAACAATATTATACTGCTTTTAACTCAAAAAGACTTCTTGGAAAAAGCCAAATCATGCAAATGCTTTCGTTCAAGTGGATTGAGGTCACGCCACTGCCCAGGTTCCAGGCTCTCTAATTGTAAATGTTCTATACTTACTCTAATCAATCGCAAAGTCGGAAAGCCCACAGATGCAGTCATTCGTCTTACTTGGCGATTTTTACCCTCAGTCAAGGTCATTTCTAACCATGCAGTTGGCACGTTTTTACGAAATCTAATTGGTGGATCACGTTCAGGAAGAGGGGGATCTTTTGGCAACAGATGTACTTTTGCTGTTTGAGTGCAGTAATCTTGAATTTTTACACCTGCTCGTAGCTTAGCTAAGGCAAACGCATCAGGAATTCGCTCTACCTGCACCCAGTAAGTACGCTCATGTTTAAACTGTGGATGAGAGAGGCGATGTTGCAATTGCCCATGATTTGTCAACAGTAGTAATCCTTCACTATCCCAGTCCAAACGCCCTACAGGGTACACATTAGGCACTTGGATGTAGTCTTTAAGAGTGCTACGTGTGGGAGTGTCTTTAGTAAACTGACTAAGGACACCATAAGGTTTGTAAAAAATAATGTATCTGTAGTGATTGGTCATTTGTCATTTGTCCTTAGTCATCTGTCATTTGTTCTTCATACACCCAAGCAAGATGCGCTGACCTTGAGTAAAAGTGGTAGAATAATCTCTGATGCTAGGGGTGCCTGCACAACCGGGCTGAGATTAAACCCTTAACACCTGAATCCGGGTAATACCGGCGGAGGGAAGCTGTTTATTGAGGAAACCAAATATGCGTACAGAATGGGTCACCAAGCGGCGTGGACAGAGGAATGTTACCCAAATGCACTACGCTCGTCAGGGCATCATTACCGAAGAAATGAGCTATGTTGCTCAAAGAGAAAATCTTCCTAGTGAGCTCATTAGAGAAGAAGTAGCGCGTGGGCGGATGATTATTCCAGCGAATATAAATCACACTAACTTGGAGCCAATGTGTATTGGTATCGCTTCTAAGTGTAAAGTAAATGCCAATATCGGCGCTTCCCCCAACTCTTCCAATTTGGAGGAAGAAGTCGCAAAGCTTCAACTAGCAGTAAAGTATGGTGCCGATACTGTCATGGATTTATCTACTGGCGGTGGAAACTTAGATGAAATTCGCAGTGCTATCATCAAAGCCTCACCTGTTCCCATCGGGACAGTACCAGTTTATCAAGCTTTAGAAAGTGTCCACGGCACCATTGAAAAGCTTACAGCAGATGACTTTCTCCATGTCATAGAAAAACATGCCCAGCAGGGAGTTGATTATATGACAATCCATGCAGGGATTTTGATGGAGCATTTGCCGTTAGTCAGAGGTCGCATTACTGGTATTGTGTCTCGTGGTGGTGGAATATTAGCAAGGTGGATGTTGCATCACCACAAGCAAAACCCACTTTATACCCATTTCCAAGACATTGTTGCAATTTTCCAGAAATACGATGTTTCCTTTAGTTTAGGTGATTCTCTGCGTCCTGGTTGTACCCATGATGCCTCTGATGCTGCACAACTGGCTGAACTCAAAACCCTTGGTCAATTAACTCGCAAAGCTTGGGAACATGATGTCCAGGTAATGGTAGAAGGTCCCGGACATGTACCAATGGATCAAATTGAGTTCAACGTGAAAAAGCAAATGGAAGAGTGTTCTGAAGCACCCTTCTACGTCCTAGGACCCTTAGTCACAGATATTGCTCCTGGTTATGACCACATTACTTCAGCAATTGGAGCAGCATTAGCTGGCTGGTATGGCACAGCAATGCTATGTTATGTGACACCAAAAGAACATTTGGGATTACCAAATGCTGAAGATGTACGGAATGGTCTAATCGCTTATAAGATAGCTGCTCACGCTGCGGACATTGCTAGACATCGTCCAGGCGCAAGAGATCGGGATGATGAAATGTCCCATGCTCGTTACAACTTCGATTGGAACCGTCAGTTTGAATTATCACTCGATCCCGAACGAGCTAGAGAATATCATGATGAAACTCTACCAGCAGATATTTATAAAACTGCTGAGTTTTGCTCCATGTGCGGTCCCAAATTCTGCCCCATGCAAACAAAAGTCGATGCTGATGCATTGACAGAGTTAGAAAAGTTCTTGGCAAAAGATCAACAAGTTGTAACGCAAGCTTAGGAGTTAGGAATGGGGCATAGGGCATACTATAGAGTATTCCCCTTGTCCCCCTTGTCCCCCTTGTCCCCCTTGTCCTCCCCCACTCCCCATTGCCCCTACTCCCCACTCCCCAATTCCCCATACCTCTTTTGAATCTCTGAAATCTTAAACACTGCTTCAAACTTCAACCCTACAGATTGGTAAAATTCTGCTGCGCCTTGCTGCCGATCTACTAGTGATATAACTTGGTTAACTGTATAGCCTGCATCACGTAGCCGTTGAACAGCCTTCATGGCTGATTGTCCAGTTGTGACAGTATCTTCCAAAACTACAACTTTTGTATCTTCTGGCAAACTGGGACCCTCTACATATGCTTTTGTCCCATAACCTTTAGCTTCTTTGCGAATAATTAGTGCAGGAATCGGTCGGTTTTCATAAGCAGAAACCACACTCACAGCACTGACAATGGGGTCAGCTCCCAGTGTTAAGCCTGCTACAGCTTGAGTATCTAATGGTAGTAGAGATAATACAATGCGACCGATCGCCAAAGCTCCTTGAGGGTGAAGTGTCACTTCCTTACCGTTGATGTAGTACGAACTAGGCAGTCCTGAAGAGAGGACAAAATCACCCTCTTTGTATGCTAGTTGGCAAAACAAATCTAGTAACTGTTGACGTACAGTATTCAAATCAGTACTATTTGCCCACAAGTTAGACTGTTTAAGGGTTTCGGCTTGATGAGTCATTATAAAACATTAAAATTTGTGCTACACCAAAAGTTGAACTTAGTGTAAGTTCTCACTTTAAGCATAAGTTAAGATTTGCTCAAAAATAGAGGAGTTAGGGATATGGGTGTAAATATCAAAATTTTCAGTGGTTTATTAGTATTTATCGCTACTGCTAGTTTTTCTTCGAGAGTAGTAGCCCAAAAAGAAACGTCTAGTTATGAAACACCAAATGAGGTCTTTGAAAGAGCCTTTTTTAAAAATGACCCTAATTTCTACGGGAATCAAACTCCTAAGCGGCAAATAGACTGGATATTTGGACCTGGGTCTTTGTTTCGGAATTCCTTCCCAGAACATGAAATTGCGCGAGACGCTGAGTTAGTTAACACTCTCTATCACGATATTTTGAATCAACAAGTTAGCAACGATCCATATATTCGGACTCCAGATTTACCGAATCCTTATAATACATCGCTACTTATGTCTCCACGTTTAAATGCCAACCAACTCAAGGTTGGTACTGAATACCGATTTGAGACCGTACCGTCTCGTTAAAAATCCAGGGTGCAGGAGTTGAACCTGCCTAGGGCGAATTATGAGTTCGCTGCCTCAACCGCTCGGCCAACCCTGGTCGAATACCAATTGTAGCGCAAGAGTGTAACGTATGTATACTCTCAACAAAATTTTACCAAATTTTTACACGACATAATTGATATAGAGCAGACTAATATTGATTAAGTGCCGTCAAATATTGAAGCAAATAGCTGAATGATTTTAAATAAACTAGCATTCTTCGGAAGACCGCTTGTCAGCAATGAGATTTAATTCCACTGTACTTCTGACGTTGAGTTTACTCACCCTGATGTTGGGAGCAGGTTCGGTGAGTGCGTTTTTGGGATTTGATATTGGTAGCAAAGCACTTAAAGGTGTTACAGCACCAGATGCCCGTCCTACAACTAAATTCGCCAGCAGTAAGGCAAATAGCCAACAGCATGGAGAACTGACATTATTAAAAGAGGAAGAGATTCTTAAAGTTGTCAAGTCACGGATTGACGGCAAAACGAAAGCCTCTAAGTCAAAAAAGTCAGAGGATGACGAAGACATCAGTAGCAGTCAGAAAACCCCAGAACCCAAAAAAACGCAGGAAATAACTGAAGAAAAACCCCAACCAGGATTTCCCATTTCTTCTGAGAATGGAGGAGTTACCTTTTCAGTGCAATCAGCTCGATACTCAGGTGGTGCCTTGCTATTGAAAGTTAAAATGCAGAATAAAGGGTCTGATTCAGTGCGCTTCTTGTATAGTTTTTTAGATGTTACTGATGACAAAGGGAGAACACTAAGTGCTAGTGCAGATGGCTTACCTGCAGAATTACCTGCAAATGGACCAACGTTTTCTGGCACAGTGAGTATTCCTACAGCTTTGCTTGATGATGTTAAGCGTATATCACTTGCCTTGACTGATTATCCCGCTCAAAAACTGCGGTTGGAAGTATCGAATATTCCTGTAGGCAAGTAGGGAGTGGGGAGTAGGGAAGATGAGGCAAGGAGGACAGGGGAGACAACGGGACAGGGAGGACGGGGGAGACAAGGAAATGGGGAATTGAAATAATTTCTCATGCCCTATGCCCCATGCCCCATGCCCTATGCCCTTTATACAAGCTTTTGCAGTGAGTGGTAATCCCGACTTAAGTTTGACAGATGTGGCTTTGAGATTGTTGTCAGTAATATTGCTGATTGCAATCAATGCATTTTTTGTGACTGCAGAATTTTCGATGGTGACAGTGCGGCGATCACGCATCCATCAGTTAGTCGAAGCTGGTGATGTTCAAGCGATCGCAGTCGAGGTTCTGCAACATAGTATTGACCGATTACTATCTACAACCCAGCTGGGTATTACTCTTTCTAGCTTGGCACTTGGGTGGATTGGAGAAGGGACGATTGTCGTGTTGGTAAATGCGGGGCTGAGGTCTTGGCCCTTGCCTGATAGAATCAACAACTTCATGGCTCATTCTCTATCAATTCCAATCACCTTTTTTTTGATTGCCTATCTTCAAATCGTTTTGGGGGAACTAGTTCCCAAATCAATCGCCATGCTGTATTCGGAACAACTAGCGCGATTTTTGGGACCATCAGTAAAAGCAAATGTCCGATTTTTCAGCCCATTCATCTGGATTCTTAACCAATCAACTCGCTGGCTGTTGCAAATATTTGGTATTCAGTACACAGGCCAAAGCTGGAGACCACCTGTAACTCCTGAAGAATTGCAGCTTATTATTTCTAGAGAACACGAATCCACCGGGTTTCAGGCAGGAGAACGAGAATTACTACAAAATATTTTTGAGTTTGGGGACGTCACAGTGGAAGCCGTCATGGTCCCTCGCACCGGCATTATAGCATTACCAATAACCTCCTCTTTGGAGACTTTTCTTCAAGAAATGGCAACCACCTCTCACTCTTGCTACCCAGTGATTGGAGAATCATTAGACGATATTCGTGGCATTCTATACTTTAAAGACCTGGCAAAACCCTTGGCAATGGGAAAATTAACTTTAGACACCCAAGTCCACCCTTGGATACGTCCAGCACGATTTGTCCCAGAACACACGCCTTTAAATGAACTATTGCCGATGATACAGCAAGAAAAGCCGGCTGTAGCGATAGTCGTCGATGAATTTGGCGCTACTGTAGGACTCATCACTATTCAAGATGTCATATCCCAAATTATTGGTGATATAGGTGAATCAGAAATCACCGACGAGTTACTGATCCAAATTGTAGATGAACAGACTTTTCTGGTACAAGCACAGATCAACTTGGAAGACCTCAACGAAGTTTTACATCTCAACTTGCCTCTGAGAAGAGAATACCAAACCCTAGGCGGCTTTTTGCTTTACCATCTACAGAAGATTCCTGATCTTGGGGAAACTTTCCGCTATCACAATCTTGAATTTACTGTGATATCGGTTACAGGACCACGCTTAGACCAAATTGAGATACGACGTTTATAAGAGTTAGGAGTTAAGCATAAACAACCGGGTCAACTAAACCCAATTCAGCAAAAGCTGCTAGACGTAGGCGACAAGAATCACAAACACCACAAGCGACATCACCACCGGCATAGCAAGACCAAGTGAGATGCCACGGAACTCCTAGTTTGTTTCCAAGTTGGATGATTTCAGTTTTTTTCAAGTCAATTAGGGGTGTGACAATGGTAATAGGTTGTCCTTCACGACCAAGTTTTGTTCCTAGGCGGAAAACTTCTTGCATTGCCTGGATATAATCAGGGCGACAATCAGGATAGCCAGAGTAATCTAAGGCATTGACACCGATATAGACGCGTTCTGCTGCTATTGTTTCAGCATAAGCAAGGGCAAAACTTAAAAAGATAGTATTGCGAGCTGGAACATAGGTTACAGGAATATTTTGAGACATTTCCTCTAGAGTGCGCTGTTGAGGTAAATCTATAGCCTCATTTGTCAAAGCAGAACCACCCCACCG
>Ga0070738_10001990_pt1 | contig 34845 bp, 41 predicted proteins | sample Coa_R2_2_FD_66446 | JGI IMG/M metagenome (GOLD analysis project Ga0070738, IMG submission 66446) | Surface soil microbial communities from Centralia Pennsylvania, which are recovering from an underground coalmine fire - Coalmine... | ecosystem: Environmental > Terrestrial > Soil > Unclassified ...
CATGAAGTCATATTCAAACATGGCCATGAGCTCCACGCCCATGTGCCGCTCCATGCCCATGTGCCGCTTCATGCCGGTGCTCGTCCCGCTCGACCTCGTAGCCGCCCGACATGACGAAGATCCGGCCTTTGACCCGAATGACATCGATCTCGGCGCCATAGAGTCGCGATAAAACGGGTCCGGTGATCACCTCGTCGACCGCGCCAAGAGCGGCTTTGCCGCCGCCGAGATAAAGCACCTGATCGATGGCGCTCAAAAGCGGATTGATCTCATGCGCACTGAAAAGGATCGTGATCTTAAGCTCGTCCTGGAGGCGTTTGACGAGCTCGACGACGTCTTGCTGATGATGCGGATCGAGGCTGATGAGGGGTTCATCGAGCAGGAGCAATTGCGGCTCGCCGACGAGCGCCTGGGCGAGCAAAAGACGCTGGCGCTCGCCGCCCGAAAGGTCGGCCAGCGGGCGCCGGGCAAGTTTTGCGGCGCCGACGAGATCGAGGGCGCGTTCGGTTTCCGCGCGCGCCGCCTTGCTCAGGATAGGGAGGCCGAGCCGATGCCCATTGGCGACGCTCGCCACGAAATCCCAGCCGGAGAGCCGGGCGACCGGTGGCGCCGCGCCGGAGCCTTGCGGCATGTAGCCGATGCGCGGATTGCCGCGCGTCGCCGGCCGGCCGAGTACAGAGATCGTGCCGCCGCTCGGCGGCACGAGCCCCAAGAGCGCACGCATCAAGCTCGTCTTGCCAGAACCGTTAGGTCCGAGGACGCCGATGAATTGGCCCGAGGGAATGGCGAGGCTGATATCGGCCAGCACGACCCGTCCGCCAAGCTTGAGGGTGAGGTCGCGCAATTCGATGGCGTTCATGAAACCCTATTTCGGGAGTGCGCGATCAACGGCGTCGAGTTCGCTCTGCATCCATTCCTGATAGGTCTTGCCTTTCGGCTCCGTCTCGTTCGCACCGACGATCGGAATATTGGAAGCCGCCGCAAGTTTCATCATCCGCTCGGCAATCGGGTCGGATGCCTGACTATTATAGACGAGCAGGGCGACTTTGTGGTTCTTGAGATCGTTCTCGAAAGCCGCCACATCGGAAGCGCTCGGCTCGGTATTGTTCATCACCGCGAGCTGGAAGGGAAGATTGCGGCTCTTCATCCCGAGCGCATCGATCATGTAGCCGAAGACGGGCTCGGTCGCCGTCACTTCGGTCCCTGCGAGGCGGGTTTTGAGCTTCGAAATCTTAGCCTCGATCGGCTCGAGCGATTTCTCGAATTGCGCAAGGCCCCGCTCGTAGTCGCTGCGGTGGGAGGGGTCGATCGCCTCGAGATCCCCGCTTAGCGCCTTCGCGAAGGTCCGCATGGTTTCGATGTCATACCAGATATGCGGGTTGTCGCCGCTCTTCCTGCCGACAAGCTCGGCGACCACGATGACCTTGCGCTCAGCGCGCCTCGCGGCGGCAAGCAGTTTCGCAACCCACGGATCGTAATCGATGCCGCTGTAGACGACGATCTTCGCGCCTGAAATCGCGCGCGCGACCGATGGGCTTGCTTCGAAAAGATGCGGATCCTGATCCGGGTTCGACAGAATGCTCGTCACCTTGGCATTGGCCCCGCCGATCTGCTGCGCAACGTCGCCATAAAAATTCTCGGCAGCGACGATGGTGAGGGGATCGGCCAAGACCGGCGCCGGAGCAGCGAAGACAGCGGCGAGAAAGACGAAAAGGACGAGCGGCTTCATTGGAGGACTCGTATTGATAGGATACGTTATATTATAACATCTACTCCGCTGCTGCCAACCATCGAGATTGCATCGCTTCGCCGCAGGATCAGGGTCCGGTCAGACTTTCTCCCGTTCGGCTTTTTCGCTAGAGCATCGGACCCATATGAGCGCCGGGTTCGAAAATCCGATGTTCGAACAAGGAAGTAGAGCGGCGGCTGCAATGCCGCTCGAGGCTCGCCTCTCCCGGAGGACGGCAAATGCCGGCAATCTCTCGACGTCTTCTTCTGCCTTTCGCGATTCTCCTTCTCGGTTTCGCCGGGTTCGGGGTCGCCGCCTACATGCTCGTCTCAGGCTTTCAGCAGGATCAAGGGGTCGCTATCGGGGGTCCCTTCCGTTTGAGCTCTTCCAATGGCGGCGAAGTCACCGACGCCGATTTCAAAGGCCATCCCTTCCTCGTCTTTTTCGGCTACACGCATTGCCCGGATACCTGTCCGACGGTGCTCTTCCAGATGTCGCAGGTTTTGAAGGCGATGGGCAGCGACAAGCAGATCAAGGCGCTCTTCATCACCGTCGATCCCGAACGCGACACGCCGGCGGTGATGAAGCAATATCTCGAAAGTTTCGATCCGCGCATTGTCGGCCTCTCCGGCACCCGCGAAGAGATCGACGCGGTCGAAAAGGCCTATAAGGTCTATGCCAAGAAAGAGCCGGGCAAGGGCGCCGATTATGCGATGGACCACACGGCGATCGTCTATTTGATGGACAAGCGCGGCCGCTTCGTCAATGCATTCAATCTCGACCGCGCCCCGCAGGTCGCCGCTAAGGACCTCGATACGTATCTCTAGAGCATGATCCGGAAAAGTGGGAACCGGTTTTCCGACAAGATCATGCTCAGATGAAGCATGATCCGGAAAAGTGGGGACCGGTTTTCCGACAAGACCCTGCTCAGTAAAAGCCGATCGGGAAATATTTGAGATAGAGATCGGTATAAGTGCCGTTCTTGGCGAGTTGCGCGAGCGCATAGTCGAGCGCCTGGCGCAAGGTGCGGTTTCCCTTCTTCACGGCTATGCCGACGCCCTCGCCGAAGAACCGGCTTTCGGTGAAAGGACCGCCGCGGAATGCGCAACATTTCTGCGCATCGGCCCCGGCGAGCCAGAAGCTCGATATGATCGCATCGTCGAAGAACGCAGCGATGTCGCCTTTCTTCAGCGCCGCATAGAGCGCGGCGCGGCTGTCATAGGTCCTGATCAGCGTCTTGGGAAAGAAGATCTTGAGATAGGCTTCATGCGCGGTCTTGCCGATCACACCGATGCGCCTGCCGGCAAGCCCTTCGGGTATTGCCTCGAGCGCCGTCTTGGTGAGGGTCACGAAGCGGGCGGGTGTCGCATAATAAGGCGAGGTGAAATCGAATTTGGCGCGGCTCTGCGCGTCGATGCGCAGCGAAGCGATCAGCGCATCGCCATCGCCGGCGTTCAAGGCGGGAGCCAGAAGATCGAAGCGACGGGCCTGGATCGTACAGGCGATCTTCAACTCCTCACAAATGGCCCGGGCGAGATCGACATCGAAACCGGCGAGCGTTCCGTCGGGTAACGCAAAATGGAAGGGCGGGTAATCGTCTTCGGTGAGGAATCGTAGGCTCTGCAGCCCGGAAAGATCCGGCTTGTCGACCTTGTGCTGCGGATCGAAGAAATCGGGGACGAAAGCCGGAGCGGGATCGGCGAGGCCAGGCGTCAGCAGTCCGAGAAAAAGCCCGGCAATTGCAATCCGCGCGACGAGAGCTTTGTGAGACATTCCTACCTTTGCGCATAAGCCGCGGCGGCTATCCATATCTAGCATATCGCATCGGCAGATGTGCCGGAAACTGACGTCGATTTCATTTGAAATTCTTGCTGCGCGGGGTGCAATCTCGCCTTCTTGCCGCCAAGCGGATCGCTTGCCGAATCGGCGCGGCCGCTGCAAAGATCATCGCATCGGATTGGCGAGTCGCGCGTTGACAAGGGGTGTATCGGCGCCTCTTGAGGCGCCATCGAAAGACATCAGCAGCGAGGGCAAATCGATGCCGGATTCTGCCGCAGAACAATTTGCGCATCGCTTGCAGCGCGTGCGAAATTTGTTGCAAATTGTCGAAGATGAACTGCTCGACATGGGCTATGCGGATATCGCGGTCACGACCGAAAACGGCGCTTTCGACTGGCGCAGAGGGGCGCACGAGCATCAAGCGGAGCAAAGGGCGGTGCGCAGTCAGAAGGGGCCGCTGCTCGCTTGAGCACGCTTGCGCAAGAGCAAAACGCTTTGCGCAAAAGGTATCGCGCTTTCACGCTTCTCGCTTCGTAAGCTATCAATATTACTGCCATTTTCGCCGTTGCGCTGCGGCAGATTATGAGGCTCACTGGGTGCGCGTGCCGCCGTCGGGTGCGCGATAGCGCAAAACCCGGTCCATTTCGCTTGCCAGACGCTCCCTCTGATCCAGCGGCAATGCATGAACGCACTTGCGGATATGGCGCTGGACGGCCCGCCAGTCGTCGCCATGGCGCCGGGCCGCTTCGCTGCAAATGGCGGCGAAGACCAAAAGTTCAGGGTCCAGCTCCGGGGTATCGTTCATATCTGAACAACCGCTGTTCAAAGCTTAGCTTCCTGTCCGCTAGGTGCAAATGCATCTTTGCATATGAAAAGACGTAAATCGAGAGATATCCCGTGGACGTCAACAAGGCCATCCGATCCGACAACAACATCCGCGTGGAGGTCGTGACCTCGGCGGAACAGTTCATGCACGCAATTGCCGTGCGCGCCATTTGCTTCATGGAGGATACCGGCCTCACCGCGGATCAAGCAATCGACGGCAACGATTATCAGGCGACCCACTTCGTCATTTACTCCAAACAGGAGCCGGTCGGCGCCACGCGCATCCGCTGGTTCCGGGACTTCGCGAAGATCGAGCGCACGGGCTTTCGTCCGGCTTACCGCAACGCACGCATTCTCAAGCGTTCGTCCGAAGTCGTCTTCGATCACGTAGCCAAAAAGGGCTATCACCTCCTCGTCACGCACGCCGAGCCCAAATATGCGCGCGTCTGGGAAATGGTTCTGGGATTCGAGCGTGCCGAGGGGCGTCCGATGGTCGTCACGGAGGGCCACGAGCCCTACGTCGAGCTCATCAAGAGATTGTCTCCGCCGGCCGACGCGATCTCGCTCCAGAGCGACCCGAAGGTCCTGTTCCGCGTCGAAGGCCATTGGGATAAGCCAAGCGCTTTCGAAACCGGGGACTAAAGCATCACCTCATTCCCGAATGAACTTATTCGCGGAGTTGCGTATGGCGTCTCCAGCCCGTAGCGATGCCGGAATCAAGATGAAGAACGACTGGAAAAGCGCCGAGACCGAAACGGTTATGGCGCTGCTTCGCGACTCTCTCAGAGATTCGATTGCCGATCATCAGCTCATTCTCGACCTCCTCATGCAAAGGGAGGTCGAGTTGCCGCTCGATCTCGGCGAATTGCTCGAAGATGCCAGCAATGCCTACATGGGAATGTCGGAGACCGTGAGCACGCAATTCCTCACCTCGCGGCATCGGCGATAGCATCGATATTGCTGCAATCTCACCGCCGGATCGAGGGGGAACGGCGCTGGCTCGATCTGCAGCTCGTCAGCGGCCCGCCGGGCTGATCGATCGTTCCGCCGACGAAGGGAACGCACTTTGGAAACGGTTAAGGACACACGCAAATCCCCCCAAGATGCCGAAGCGGGCACAGACGCAAGCGCCCTCCTGCTCAATAGTCTCTATGTCGGGGCGGACGCATTCCTCGACACGATGCGATTTCGCAGCGAGGAATCGGCGCTCGAGGCGCAAAGCGCTTTGCTTCTGGAGAATATCGACAGCACGCTGACGATCCATGCCGAAATGTTTCGGCGCATCCTCGAGACGACCCCAAGACCGTCTCCCGAGCTCGCCGAATTGCTTGCCGACACGGGAAACCGCTACTTGAACCTCTCGGAACTCGTCTCGCTGCTCTGCAAACATTATTTATGAATTGAAGAGCATGGCGTAGTCCTCGCGATAGACGGGGTTGTTTACGGAGAGGACCATTCGCTCCTGGAACCAGGGGTTCTGCGGGCCGAACAGCTTTTCGAGCAAGGTAAAGATCAACCGGACGGGTTTTGCTTCGAGCCGCTCGGTGAGCGCGATTGCGTGCAGCCGCAATCTGATATGAACGTCGAGATCGAGCGGCCGGAACGCCGGCTCCATCATCGTGTAATTGGCAAGAAGACCGATCCCAAGCCCAACCTTGATCATCATCGCATAGGAGATCGAAGCGTCGCAGAAATGCGCGAGCGTGCCGCGATTGATCAAGGCATGCCATGAATCCCAGGCGCCTTTCGCCGAATAGATTTCCGAGTCGACAAAATGGTGCTTCTGCACATTGGCGTGCGTCGGAACGCCCATGCGCTCGACATAGGACTGGCTCGCGATCGGTAGGAAGTGCAGCCAGCCGAGTGCGCGGCAGGTCATGTCATGCGACGAATCGGGCGAGAACCCGAGGATCACGTCGGTCTGATTTTCGCGCAGATTCTTGAAATTCCCCGGGCTCTTCATATGAACCTGGATGCGCGGGTATTGGGTCGAAAAGCGGCGCAGCTCCGGTACGAGGAAAACGACGCCCAACCCGTCGGTGATCCCGAGCCGCACCGTCCCGTCCGCCTCTCCCTTTTCCGCCCGCAGGTCATTGGCGATCGAAAAGAGCCGCTGGTCGAGCCGGAGAAGCTCGGCCGTCAACGCCCGGCCCTTCTGCGTGAGATTGGCACCGTTCTTGGTCAGAATGACGAGCTGCGAGCCCATCTGGTCCTGCAGGCGGCGAATCTCACGCCCGACCGTCGCATGGCTGGACCCCAAAAGTTCCGCAGCCCGGCTGAGGCTCCCAGCCTTTGCCACCCAGAGAAAAGTACGCAACTCTCCCCAGTAATCGCCACTCAGCAGGCGTTCATGATCGAGCGCGCGGCGCGTGATCGACGGGGCCTCGGTGTCGAACGGGTGCGGCTCCGGTATGGTTTCATCCATGTCATCAGTCATCGAAATTATTCCGTCGCGCAGCCCCCGCAGGAAAAGGCATAAGCGCGGGGCCCAGACATCGCGCGCAGATTACCAGGCGCCGTCACTGCCGATTTTCCGATGATGATCTCGGGCAAGGACCGATTTGCTCGCACGGAGCTCGTGATCCAGGCGACATCTACCTCCTCTATTGGTAACACCTTTGTGACCTTCCGATCAAATGGCTTCCGTAGCGAGACGGGATTTTCGCCCTCGACTTGGCGCTCGGCGCGCGCGCCAACTGGATCGCAAGATCAATTGCCATTGGATTTCAAATGGCTATTTGTGTGGTGTCGATTGGGCCTATGGCCTGGCCGAAACCCATTTCCATCCCGAGTTCCAACATGTCTCCCGCAGTTTCATTATCCTCTGCCGTGCGCGAGGCCGGTGCCTGGCCCTTCGTGGAGGCACGCAAGATCCTCGCCCGAATCGAGAGAACCGGGCAAAAGGAGGTGCTTTTCGAGACGGGCTATGGCCCGTCCGGCCTGCCGCATATCGGCACCTTCGGCGAGGTCGCCCGCACGTCGATGGTCAGGCACGCCTTCGCCGTGTTGACCGGCGAAGCGATCAAAACGCGGCTCATCGCTTTCTCGGACGATATGGACGGGCTTCGCAAAGTACCCGAGAACATTCCAAACCGGGAGCTCGTTGCCGCCCATCTCGGCAAGCCCTTGACCCAAATTCCCGACCCGTTCGGCACGCATGCGAGTTTTGGCGCGCATAACAACGCACGGCTGCGCAGCTTTCTCGACCAATTCGGCTTCGACTACGAATTCGCGTCGGCCACCGATTATTACAAGTCGGGCCGCTTCGACGCCGCGCTTCTGCGCATGCTCGCCCGCTATGACGACGTCATGGCGATCATGCTGCCGAGTTTTCGGCAAGAGCGCGCCGCGACCTATTCGCCCTTCCTGCCGATCCATCCCTTGACCGGCATCGTCATGCAGGTGCCGCTCGAAGACATCGATGCGGGCGCAGGCACGATCGCCTGGCGCGACCCTAAGACCCAAGAGCGTTTCATCACCCCTGTGACCGGCGGACATTGCAAGCTGCAATGGAAGCCCGATTGGGCCATGCGCTGGTACGCGCTCGGCGTCGATTACGAAATGGCCGGCAAGGACCTCATCGATTCCGTCAAGCTTTCGGGCGAAATCGTCCGGGCGCTTGGCGGCACGCCGCCCGAGGGGTTCATCTACGAATTATTTCTCGACGAAAAGGGCCAGAAGATCTCGAAATCGATCGGCAACGGCCTCACGATCGAGGAATGGCTCACTTATGCAAGCCCCGAGAGCCTGTCGCTCTTCATGTATCAGAAGCCGACCGCCGCAAAACGCCTCTTCTTCGATGTCATCCCGAGGACCGTCGACGATTATCTGACATTTCTCGATGCCTATCCGCGCCAAGAGCCGAAAGAGCAGCTCGGCAATCCGGTCTGGCATATTCATGCAGGCGAGCCGCCGCCACCCGAAGTCTTGCGCCACGCCGGGCGGGGCACCGAAATCTCTTTCGGCATGCTGCTCAACTTGGCGGCGGTGGCGAACAGCGAAGATCCGCAGGTGCTCTGGGGATTCCTGCGCCGCTATGCGCCCGATGTCTCGCCGCAAAGCCATCCGCGGCTCGACCGGCTCGTCTCTTATGCGGTGCGCTATTTCCGCGACTTCGTCCGGCCCAACAAAACCTATCGACTGCCCGACGAGACGGAACGGGCCGCCCTCGTCCAGCTTTCAGACATGCTCGCCGACATGCCGGAGAGCGCGAGCCCGGAAGATATTCAGAGCGCGCTCTACGACATCGCCCGGCCGATCCCGCGCTATCAGGATTTTGGCGCAAAGGGCGCAACGCCCGAACGGCCCGGCGTCTCGAACGAATGGTTCAACATGCTCTATCAGGTGCTGCTCGGCGAGAGCCGCGGCCCGCGTTTCGGGTCTTTCATCGCGCTCTACGGAATTGCGGAAACCCGCCAATTGATCGCCGACGCGCTCGCGGGCGATCTGGTGCGCCGGCATGCCGAGGAACACGCTCCGCAGGCGGGGAGGGGGAGAGCGTGAGGGCCCTCAACCCCGCTCCTTCTTTTCCCAGGGAAGAGAAGGGACGAGCGTTCAGCCTTAGCTCTTAACAAGCGGCAAGGCGGCGAAATATTTCCATGCCGCATAGGCGCCGAGCCCCAGCAACGCGAAGAGGGCGGCCGACCCCAGAATCTCGATGACGAAAGTCAAGACGCGCGCGAAGACGCCCGATTTTCGTACGGCTGGTTCCGGCGCTTTGGGTTGACCGCGTTCGGCGAGCTTCGCCAATGTCTCGAGATGGGCGCGGGCGGCCTGATCGAGCGTACTGTCCGCGGCGAGCGCCTTTTCCCGCTCGATCAGCCGGCGCGCGATATAATCGGTTACGGCCTCGACCATCGGCTCGAGCCGCTCGCCTTCGGCAATCGTCACCCGTCCGTGCCGCGTATCTTGAATGAAGCGGTAGGTGCGCCGGTCATGGCCCATCTCGACGAAGCCGATCATGTCGATGAAAAGTCGCGGCCTCTCGCCCGAAGCAAGGCCAAGGTCGAAGAGGTCGACGTCTTTCGGGATTTCGGCGAGCACCGGCTCGAGCTCGTCGCGCAATATTTCGAGGCGGGCAATTTCGGCGCCGCGCAATTCGGCGACCGCCTTGGTGCGCTCGGCATCATCGAGCCGCGCCCGGCGCAGGGCGGCGCGCAACCTGTCCGGTTCCGCGGAATTGGGCGGCTCGGCAGCGGGCGAGGCCAAGTCGGGGCTTTCCACGCGCCTACTCCTGGCTAAAGCTTTTCTTAACCTAGACGAACGCGGCGCGAAGACCAATCCCGATCGGATCGCCGTCGCCCATTTCGGATCGCCCTCACGCGGGCACGAAGATCTCGCCTTTGCCGAGCACCGCCATATCGCCGGCAAAGCGGCGCAAGGGGGCGCGCAAAAGCCGCGCCGCGCCGCGGCTTTCGGCAAGCAGAAAGCGGCCGAAGACGGCGGCAAACGCCGAGCTGAAATGACCGCAGTCGATAAAGGTCGGCGTAAGCGTGGGAGGCTTGGCGAGCATGATCGTGCCGCGTCGCATCAGATAGCCGGGGTTCGCGCCCACGTGGCCGAGGACGACCAAAGTTCCGGCAATGAGCCGGCTGCCGACCCAATCGCCGGCGTCGCCCTCGATGAGAATCGTACCCCGGCGCAGCCTATCGCCGGCGCGTTGGCCGGCCGTCCCCCGCACCAGGAGCAAGCCCCCGCTCATGCCATTCACCTCGCCTTCGCGTGGGCCGCCCAGGAAATCGCCGGCATCGCCCAGGATTTCGAGCCGGCCGCCGGCCATCCCGGACCCCGCATAGGGCCCGGCGTGGCCGGAAATGATGAGTTCGCCGCCGGTCATCCGGCGGCCGGCATTGATCCCGACGTCGCCGGCGACCGTAATGCGGCCTCCCTGCAGGCCCTGCCCAATCCCGTCGAACCGTTCCGAGCCGGTCTCGAACCGGATTTCGTCGGCAGATCCGCTGCGAATCCGGAAGAGATCGCCGACCGTGACTTTCTCGCGCGTCGTGCCGATCTCTAGCGCGGCAATGTCCTTGCTGCTCTTGCCGTTGAGCAGATGCGGCAGAAGGCCCGAGAGGTCGAGCCGCTGAGGCGGAGTGACTTTGAGGGTGAAAACGAGCGGGTTCACGGCAGGAGATCTTTCAGATGGAAATGGAAGGGCCCGAGCTTGCCGCCGTAATTGCCGGCGCTGACGCGCCGTGCGCCGTTGCGCGGACCGAGCTTGATGATCGCCGCGAGCCCTGCACGCATGGCGTCCGCGACGGCCGCTTCGGTCAGCCCGTCGATGACGATTTCGAGCACGCAGCCGATGTCGTCGTCGAGCTCGGTTTTAACCGCCCCGCGCAAGGTCGGGCAGAACGCGTCGTTGGTCGAAGCGTGGAGGGCCTTGTACTTCGAGCCGACCTTCGAGCCGGAGCGCACGATGCCGCCGGGGAAGGGCATGATCGCGTCGCGCACTTGGTTCATCGCATCGACAGCGGCTTCGGCCGCACGCAGCGTATGGTCGTAGTCGGCGCCGCAAATGAGCAGATTGCCGCCGCCGACGGCGGCCTTGGTCAAGCCGGTCGCGGCTTCGCAGAGGAATTCGCCGTCCATAACCGGAATGCGCCAGAAGTGCCGGCCGCCGAACTTCTTCGAAATCTGCCAGCCGTCGCCGAAATAGCGCAGGAGATCGCCGATCTTCAGGGTGTCCTCGGCCGTAAGATCGGCGAAACAGGCCGAGCCCGGCGAGGTCAACACGCATTGGCCGACGCGATTGGTGAGCTGCGTCTGCAGATCATTGCTCGACATGGCGAAGATCAAAACGCGCACGCCGGGGCGTCCGTCCGGCGTCTCGCGCGCCTCGACCTCAGAGTCGATGCCCGCCTCGACACCGCAGCCGATGACCGAGGTGGCAAAGCCCGTCATGGTGACGGCCGCCTGCCGCGCCCAGCGCTTGCTCGGCGCGGTGACGATGAGCGCCGTCCCGCGCATCGGAAAGGCTTCGGCAAAGGTCTCGTCGATGCGCACGCCGTTCCTGGTTATTGTCCGCATGCGACCTCCTCGAACCTATAGTCGCGCGCGATCGCATCTGCCGGCACTTTGAACATGTCACGCGAGAGGCCGTAGAGATCGTCGTAATATTTGGCGAGCCGTCGATCGGTAGCGGCATCATAGCTCGGCTGCACGGCCAGGGTGCGGCCATAGCGATAATGCGTAACGCGCCCATCGCGCACCACGAGGTCGCCATCCTTGAAGACGAGATGGGCGAACCTGAACATCTGCGCGCGGTCGGGGTCGTCGTTGTAGACGGCGACATCGGCGAGAGCGCCGGGGCTCAAATGTCCGCGGTCCTTGAGGCCGAGCAATTTGGCCGGGGCTACCCGCGTCATGGTCGCGATTTCGCTCAGCGAATATTCGCGCTCGATCGAAGGAAGCGTCGTCATCTCGACCGCTTCTTTCGGCAGATCGGCGAGCCAGCGCGCCCGCGCGTCGCGGCTCAGGAGCAAAGCGAAAAGATCGGGATAGGTCGTATAGGGCGCTCCGTTCGGATGATCCGTCGTGAAGAAGACACGCATCGGATCCTTGATGAGCAGAAAGAGTTCGAGCCCCGCCGCCCATTGCACTGCGTTGTAATAATTGTCCGATTTGTAGAGGTATGGGACGACGCCCGATCCGTTTATCTCGCCATCGAAGATCACGGATTTGCGCGGCTTCGCCATAGGAACCGCAGCGAATTGGCGGATGACGTCGAGCGAGATGGTCACCGTCTGGCGGAACATCACCTGGCCGACGTCAATGGTGAGCGCGCTCGGGGCCGCATTCACCGCCTCTGCGAGTTGCGCGGCTGCCGAGGAGAAGCCGCGTTTGCCTTCCTTGCCGTAGGAATAGAACTGGAGATGGGCGAGATGCAGCGGCTTGTTGCCGGCGGAGCCGATTACCTTGAGCGCCGTCTCGACATTGCCGGCGACGCCGAGATTATTGATGTGGAGATGCAGGGGATGCGGAATGCCGAGATCGACGACCGCTTGCTGCAGGGCCTCGACAATGCGGCGCGACGTGACCCCATATTCCGGCACGACGTCGTCATAGTCGAAGGTGCGGACATTGTTCTGAAAGGCGATGGAGCCGCCCGGATTGATCGATTTGACGCCAAGGGCCTTCGAGGCCGCGAGCATGGCGCCGACATAATCGGCAATCTGCGTCCCGCTCGCGCCTTTCTGCAAAAGCGAGAGAAGGTAATCGTCATCGCCGAGCGCCATCAGGTTGGCCTTGTCGACGATCGGAATGTCGGCAAGCTCGAGATGCGAATGAAGCGCGTAATGGGGCGGAACGGCGGGCTCGACCAGCGTCGTAAAGCCCATCATCGCATACCGGCAGCCTGTCTCGAAAGTCGACCAGCCGGCGGTCGCAAGCGGCGTCTCTTCCGGCCGCGGGCGATGCGCCCGGTGATTTTCCGGCAGAAGCAGGCGGGCGGTATTCACGGTTCCGCTCGCGATATGCGAATGAATCTCGATTGCGCCCGCCATGACGATCTTGCCGGAGACGTCATAGACGGCATCCGGAATTTCGCCTTCGGCCGGCGCGACGATCCGATCGCCCCTGATCCAGATGTCGCCGACGCCGTCTCGCCCGTTGGCGGGATCGACGACGCGGCCGCCGGCAAGGCGTATCAACATGCCTCGTATCCTTTCGTCAGATTCTGTTCGATGAGCGCAAGAATGTCGGCGACGCGCGGCGCATCGCTCGGCGCGCTCGCGCGGGCGAGCGTAAAGGTCGCGATGTCGCGCGCGTATTCGACGGCGTCATGGTCTTGGCCAGGCGCACCCACTTCGAAGCGCACCCGCGGCGCATAGGGAAAGCGGGTCTGCGGCCGCGCCAAAGCAATCATAGGAACCTGGCGCTTCCATTGCGGCGCCTCGTCGCCATAGGCCGAGATCCAGAGGGCGGCATCGGCCTCGTCCGATTCGATCATACGCGTGGCATTGAAGCGCCACGTATCATGTTCGGGGTAGCCGCGCCCAAAGCCGGTGCGCACCGGAAAGCCGGTCATCCAGCCTGAAGTCTGCACCACGCCGGAAACATTCTTGCCCGAGTCCAGCGGAAGCGTGGTGAAACGCGTTTTCTGGTTGAGATCGGTGGCAAGGCCCTGCACCATTTCGATCGCCAGACGGTCGATGGATTCGGCCGACCAGAGGATCGCGCCGAAATGCGCTGCGCGCAGCGTCTCGGCAAGCTCGGTCAATTTCTGCGCCAGCGCGCCGTTGATGCGGATCCTGCGTTCAAGAACGGCGGCGCGCAGTCCCGCGAGCGCCAGGGGCAGAGCGGCAGGAGTCGCGGTAATTTCGGCCGCGCCGATTTCCGCAGCCTCGCCGCGACCCGGGCCAAGCCAAAAGATCTTGCGCGCTTTCGCCTCGCTCAAACGGGGCGAAGCGGCAAGCGCGAGGCGATCCGCCAAGCCCGGCCAGATGTTGAGCAATTTCGGGCCGATCAATAAGAGGCAATCGGCGCGCAGGCGCACGTCGTTCGGTGTCGTCAGGAGACGCCCCGCCTGGCGCAGGACGTCGATGTCGCGGAGCAGAATATCGCTTGCCATATGGTCATAGGCGCCGTGCAATCTCTCGGCGAGCAAGATTGCGGCCCGTGCGCCCGCGGAATCGGTGGCAAGTCCGGCTATCACCGGCTGACGCGCTTGTTCGAGCACACGCGCGGCCGCTGCGGCGGCCGTCTCGAGGGAGACCTCCGCGCCTTCAACGAATGCTTTCATGTAATCTTGCTCCGTCGCTGCGGCGAGCCACCTATTTGTCGTATTTGATGTAAGCGAAGCGCTGATCCTCGGCGGGCGTTCCCTCGAGCGCACCTCCTTCTTTGCCCGGCTGCCAGGCTATGACCTCTTCGATCTTCTTCGCCAGTTCGAAGTCCTTGTCGGTGATGCCCTTGGCGGCATGGTTCATCAGCCTGACTTCGACCCACGCATAGGAGGCCGTCAGATCCGGGTGATGCCAGGCCGCTTCGGCCAGATGGCCGACCGTGTTGATCACCATGAGCGTGCTTTTCCAGCTGTGCGTGCGATAGGTCCGGCGTATCCAGCCGTCTTCGTAACGCCAATGCGGCAATTCGCGCTCAAGCCGTGCCTTGACCTCGGCTTCGTCATAAGTCTGCTCTCGCTTCGCTGCATTCATCGGAGCTCTCACGCGTTCTCATCGCAGTATGACAACATAGGGGATTTCGGTCCAGTCTCGAACATGAACCGGCCATCCGATGCAAAGCCCGCGATCGCACGGGCGCCGTTCCGCTTGCGGCCAAACCGCGCTAAATAGGAAACATAAGGCGAGGCGGATCCGGTTTTCGCAGATTCATCAATATACGCAAACCTCTAACGCGCCGGTGACAAATGCAAGCGTGCGTCAAGGTGAAAGCGGCGGCGCGCCTTCACTTGGGTTTTCTCGATCTCAACGGCGGCATCGGGCGTCGATTCGGCAGTCTCGGGCTCGCAATCGATCATCCGGTGACGGCGCTTACGATCAGGCGCGCCGAGAAGATGGATGTCGAGGGGCCGGAGCGCGAAAGAGTGGCCGGGCATCTTTCCGCTCTCTCCGCGCATCTCGGGCTCGCCTCGTCCTATGCGGTGACGATCGAAGAGGCGATTCCCGCCCATATCGGCCTTGGTTCCGGCACCCAGCTCGCTCTGGCGGTTGCCGCAGGGTTGCGTCGGCTCGAGGATCTGCCCGCCGATTTTGCGAATGACGCGCTCTTTCTGCAGCGCGGCCTGCGCTCAGGAATCGGCGCCGCACTCTTTTCGACCGGCGGCCTCGTCGTTGACGGCGGGCATGGCACGGGCAAGAGCTTGCCGCCAATTCTCTGTCGCATGCATTTTCCGGAGGACTGGCGAATCATTCTCGTGATCGACCGGGCATTGAAGGGCGTGCATGGGGCGCGCGAGCGCGAAGCTTTTGCCACCTTGCCGCAATTTCCCGCCGAAGCTGCGGCCGATGTTTGCCGCAGAATTCTCATGCAGGCTCTGCCGGCGCTCGTCGAACGCGATCTTGCCGAGTTCGGCGCGGCGATCAGCCATGTCCAGACAATTCTCGGCAGTTATTTCGCCCCGGCCCAAGGGGGCGCGCGCTATTCGAGCCCCAGCGTCGCCGCCATCATGGGGCGCCTCGAAGAGTACGGCGCGAAGGGAATCGGCCAGACATCCTGGGGGCCTACCGGATTTGCCTTCGCCGCCAGCGACGATGAAGCGCAGAGACTCGTGCATGCCGTTCAGGAAGAAAGGCTCGCGCAGGAAAATAGCGGGCAAGCAAATCCGGCCATGCTAATCTGCAGGGCGATCAATCACGGCGCTCGGATCGAGAAGATCGGCGCTGAAGTCCAGCGACGGGAACGAAAATAATGGCAAAACTCATATTGCATATGCTGAGCCCGCTGAAACACATGAGCCCGTTCGACGTCAATATGGCGCTCGATGCCGGCTATGATTCGGTGACGCCTTATATCAACGTCGTGCTCGACGACGTCATGCCGCTCGTCCAGGACGCGATGTTCTCGCGCTCGCCGCGCGATGCCGTGCGCACCGCCATCTTCATAGGCGGCAAGGATGCCATTCTCGCGCTCGACATGATCGACCGGGCGCGCTCCGCTCTGCTGAAACCTTTCGAAATTTCGATCTTCGCCGATCCGGCCGGTTCTTTCACGACCGCCGCCGCCATGGTCGCCTGCGTGGAAAAGGTCTTGAAGGAGAAGAAACATCGCAACCTCTCCGGAACGAAAGTCGTGATTTATGGCGCAACCGGCGTCGTCGGCTTTTCGTCGGCTGTGATCGCGGCGCTCGAAGGCGCGAAAGTGACGCTTGCCGGCCATGACGGTGCGGCGCGCGTCGAAAAGGGCGCCGGCGAAATCAAAAAGCGTTTCGGCGTCGAGGTCGATTTCGTCGATGCCAGCACGCCCGAGAAAGTGCAGTCCGCCCTCGAGGCTTCCGAAATTGCCCTCTGCGCCGGGCGCGCCGGCGTGCAGATCCTCTCCTCCGAAGCCATCAAGAAGGCGACGAACCTTCTCGTCTGCGCCGATGTCAACGCGGTGCCCCCGCTCGGCGTCGAAGGCGTTGACCTGCACGACAATGGGAAGGAATTGCCGGGCGGTGCGCTGGGCATCGGCGCGCTTGCCATCGGCAATGTGAAATATCAGACCGAATCGCAGCTCTTCAAGAAGATGGCGACGTCCGAGCACGCGCTCTGCCTCGACTTCCGCGACGCCTTCAAGCTCGCGCGTGAGCTCGTCTAAAACAATTCTCATCGCCGCTGCGTCGGGCCGCGCTTTGGCGGCCGCGGCGCGGCGCAGTCACTATCGTCCGCTCGTCGCCGATCTTTTCGGCGACCTCGATACGCGTGCGCTCGCTGCCGCCAATGTCGTTGCTGGCGATATGGAGGCCGGTTTCGAGGTCTCCGCTCTCGTTTCTCGGGTTCGACAGCTCGCTGACGCGGAAGATCCGATCGGCCTCGTCTATGGCAGCGGATTCGAGGATCGGACCGAGATCATCGACGCGCTCTCGCGCCGTTTCCCGATTTTCGGCAATCGCGCTGAGGTGGTCGCACGGGCGAAAGATCCGCGCATGTTGGCCCGCCTCTGCCACGACCTTGGCGTGCCCCATCCCGAGATCAGGTTCGATCCGCCTGCCGATCCCGACCACTGGCTCATCAAGCGGCAGGGCGGCGGCGGCGGGCTGCATATCGCCTTCGCGCGGGCAAGACGGCCCGGCGAATATTATCAGCGCCGCGTCGAGGGCACGCCCATTTCGGTTCTGTTCATTGCCGACGGACATCGCGCGCAAATTCTCGGAACGAGCCGGCAATGGACAGCGCCGAGCGAGGATCTGCCTTTCCGCTATGGCGGCGCGGTGCGTCCCGCTCTGCTCGATGATGCATCGACACGCGAGATCTCATGTGCCGCGGAACGGCTCGCGACGGGCTTGGGGCTCGTTGGCCTCAACAGCGCCGATTTCCTCGTGGCAGCGGACGCATACCATTTGCTCGAAATCAATCCGCGTCCCGGGGCGACCCTCGACATATTCGCTCATCCCGATCTATTCGCCGCACATCTCGAATCCTGCCGCGGCCACTTGCCGAGCGCGCCCTTGATCTTTACGACAGCTTGCGCAACGGCAATCGCCTATGCGCCTTGCGATCTTCCGTCCGTGCCGGCGCTCGACTGGCCGGACTGGTGCTTGGACCGGCAAAGACCGCAGACGCGGCTCGCGCAAGGCGACCCCGTCTGCACGATCTTCGCCGAGGCCAAGGAACCTCGAGCGGCGCAGGCCATTGTCGCTGAGCGGCTTGCGGCGCTCCGCAGTCGATTGATCGAGCTTGGCCCCATCACGTTGCGTAGCGAGGAAAGTGCGGCATGACCGAGGAAAACAAGATCAGCGTCAATCAACGGGCGGGTGAGCTGGTCGACCGGGTTCTGGCAAATGCCGGTCAGCTGCGTGTCGTCGCGAGCAAAGGTCCGCGCGGCGAAACTTTGATCGACGCTGGCGCGAAGACGATCGGCGGGCTCGATGTTGGAATTTTGCTTGCCGAAATCTGTATGGGCGGCCTCGGCCACGTAACGCTCGCACCCTTCTCGGCGACGCCCAAATGGCCTTTCCATCTCACCGTGCGCTCGAGCGATCCGGTCATCGCCTGCCTTGCGAGCCAGTATGCGGGCTGGGCATTGTCGCACGGCGAAGGCAAAGGCGCCTTTTTCGCGCTCGGCTCCGGACCCGGGCGCGTCCTGGCGCTGAAAGAGCCGCTCTTTCAGGATCTCACCTATCGCGACAAAGCGGACCGCGCGACCCTCGTGCTCGAAGGCGACAGGCCGCCGCCGCCGGAGGTCGTCGACAAGGTCGCGCAGGATTGCGGCGTGGCGCCCGAACGCCTCACCTTTCTTTATGCGCCGACCCGCAGCCTCGCGGGGAATGTGCAAGTCGTCGCGCGCGTGCTCGAAGTCGCCTTGCACAAGGTACATGAATTGAAATTCCCGCTGGCGCGCATCATCGACGGCGTTGCGACGGCGCCCCTTTCGCCGCCGCATCCCGATTTCGTCACCGCCATGGGCCGCACCAACGATGCCATCATCTATGGCGGCATCGTGCATCTCTTTGTTACCGGCCCGGCTCCGGAGGCACAGGAACTCGCCAAAGCGCTGCCCTCCACCACGTCGCGCGATTACGGCCGGCCCTTCGCCGAGATTTTCAAAGCCTTCAAGGGCGATTTCTACAAGATCGATCCGAGCTTGTTCAGCCCTGCCGAAGTTCTGGTCACGGCGGTCGAGAGCGGCGAGACGTTCCGCGCCGGAAGAATTTCGCAGGAATTGCTCGATGCTTCTTTCGGCTAAGGCCGCCTCTTCCTCCGGTCCGCAGATTGCGCTCTTCATCGACAAGGTCGAATGGCATGCGCGGGAATTGACGCGTGCTTTTGCGGCCCTGGGTGCGCGTATCGTTCCGCTGCGTCTGTCGGCCTGTAGCTTCGACACCCGCCGGTCGAGCGGGATCGCAATTCCCGGATTTGGCGCGCGGCTGCCGGATCTCGTCCTTGTCCGCGCGGTCGGTCTCGGATCGTTCGAATCGATCACCTTGCGGCTCGGCATTTTGCATGCGCTCACCGAGCTTGGTGTGCCCATTGCCAATACGCCACGCGCGATCGAGCGCTGCGTCGACAAGTCGACCACGAGTTTCCTGTGTTTCCACAACAAGATACCGACGCCCGAGACATTTGCGCTACAGAGCCCGCGGCAGGCCCGCGCGCTCGTCCGGCGCGAATGCGCGCGCGGTCCGCTCGTCCTCAAACCCTTGTTCGGCGCGCAGGGACGCGGTCTCAAGCTCATCCGGCATGAAGACGACTTGCCGGATATAGAGTTACTCGCCGGCGTCTATTATCTGCAGCGTTTCGTCGGTATCGACCGCGGCGGCTACAGCGACATCCGCGTGCTCGTGGCGCAAGGGCGCGTAATTGCCGCCATGACGCGACGCGCCGATCATTGGATTACCAATGTCAAGCTCGGCGCCCGGCCGGAACCCGTTCAAATCGACGACGAGATGCGCGATCTCGCCTTGCGTGCCACAGCGGCGGTCGATGCGGATTTCGCCGGCGTCGATCTCTTGCGCGGCGCGGACGGCCGGCTGACCGTCATCGAGGTCAACAGCATGCCGGGCTGGCAAGGGCTTCAGAGCGTGACCGATCTTTCGATCGCCGAGGAACTTGCAGCCGCGCTCCTCGCCCGTTACGGGCTCATGAGCACACCGGCGGAGCTTGCCTCTTGATCTCTGCCGAGATCGCCGAGGCTTTTTATGCCTCTTGCTGCGATGAGATCGAGGCGCCCAAGCCCGGCAACGTCCATATATTTGCGGACGGACACGGGATGACGGTCGCGGATTTTCTGGCAAGCGCCAGAGCCGCCGCCGGCCCGCTGGCTGCCGCGGGTGCTTCGGTCGGGGCGCGGATCTTGGGCGCGGTCGAGGCGACATTCGCCGCCGCCGGCATGAATACGAACCTCGGCATCCTCCTGCTCTGTGCGCCGCTCGCGATGGCCGCGGGCACGGGGGGAAGCGATCTTCAGGTCGCGCTCAAAGATGTGCTCTCGGGCCTCGATCGCGCCGATGCCGATCAGGCATTTCGCGCCATCCGGCTTGCAAATCCCGGCGGGCTTGGGGAGGCGCCTCGTTACGACGTGCGCGGGGCGGCTGAAGTAAGCCTCCTCGAAGCGATGGCGGAAGCAGCCGAACGCGACAGGATAGCTTTGCAATATGTCACGAATTTTCGTGATGTTTTCGCGACGGGGACGGCAGCGCTCGAAGAGGCGCGCCGGCGTGGCCTTAAGTCGCCGTGGCCGACCGCCGCCGTCTATCTGAACTTCCTCGCCGCGTTTCCCGACACGCATGTGACGCGCAAACATGGGCTCGCGGCGGCGCGCGAAATCCAGCGTGAAGCCCAGGAAATGCTTTCGATTTTGGAGATGCGCGGGACGGATTGCCTCAACGAGCTTCTTTCTTTCGATCGACGGCTCAAATCGCTCCGCCGCAATCCGGGGACGAGCGCCGACCTGACGGTCGCGACGCTTTTCGCCGATCGTCTGCACAAGATCTTGCTCAAAAATCACAATGATGCTTGAGTCTGCCGCGCGGACGGATCCGCCGCTATCTGGCCAACCGGCCTGTTGGGTCAAGCGCTGGCATTCCCAATGCGAGCGCGCGATGGGCGTTGACAACAAGGATAGGCGTTCCGCCGAATGTCTCGGCGGAGTTGTGTTTCATTGGAGGAAATGAATATGGCCAAGATAACGAAGCTTGGAGTTGGCGAGTCGCTCGTCGGCGAAGGTAATGAGGTCGCGCATATCGATCTCCTGATCGGACCGCGCGGCAGCGCCGCTGAGACGGCCTTCGCCAATGCGCTCACGAATAACAAAGACGGGTTCACCACTCTGCTCGCCGTGGTCGCCCCCAATCTTCTCGCCAAGCCGAACACGGTCCTCTTCAACAAAGTCACGATCAAAGGCGCGAAACAGGCCGTGCAAATGTTCGGCCCGGCGCAACATGCCGTCGCCAAGGCGGTCGCCGACAGCGTCGCCGAAGGCGTGATCCCGGTCGAAGAAGCCGACGATCTCTTCATCTGCGTCGGCGTCTTCATTCACTGGGAAGCGGACGACGACAAGAAGATCCACGACTATAATTATCAGGCGACGAAGGAAGCGATTTCCCGCGCGGTCAAGGGCGAGCCGAAGGCTTCCGAAGTGGTCGCCAAGCGCAATTCCGCGAAGCACCCGTTCTCGCCGGAATGAGCTCACGTCAATTCGGACGGTTTAGGGGGAGCTCGTCGGCTCCCCTTTTATTTTCTATTCGTATGCCGCGAGATTTTGCATTGTGATTCGGCCGTCATGGAGCGCCGAGGCGACGAGAACGCCGGCAATTCCCGCACCTTCGAGTGCCTCGAGATCCTTCACATCGCGCACGCCGCCTGCCGCATAGAGGGCGCGATCCTCCGCCTTCTTTCGGATTTCGCGCAGCCGGTCGAGATCGGGGCCGGCGCCGCTGCCGACACGGGCCAAGGTCATCGCAATGAGCCGCTTCGGCCAGAGGGAAGGATCGAGAAGCTGCGCGGGGCCTTGGAAATCTTCGCCACGAAAATCGAGCGACAGAAGGCTGCGCGGTAGCGTGGCGAGGCTCGCGACGAGGCGAGAATCATGCAGGCTTTCGCTGCCCAATACGAGCTCGCCGCGGTGCTCGGCATGCCATGATTTGGCTTCGGCGCTTGTGCCGACGCCGGCATCGACCCAGAACGTCAGGTCGGGAAAGGCCGCTTCGATCTCGGCGAGATCATGCGGCCCGCGGCCCTCGATCGCGTCGAGATCGGCCACGTAGATCGTGCGGAACGGATAGAGCGCGAGAAAGCCCGCGATAATGTCGGCCGGACGGCTCGTCGGCGCGAGCGGGGTTTTGATCGGCGCATAAAGATGGCGCTCGCCGCGTTCTGCGCGCACCACTTCGCCGCCCTTGAGATCGATCACCGGAATGATGTGCAATCGCATCTTCAGCCTCGCTGAGCGATCAGCCTTGCTATGCCTGCTCGCTTGGCTTCGCAATCCGCCGAACGGAAGCCTCGGATCTGCGTTGACGCTCTGCTTCCTCGGCTCCTTTTCTAAGCCACGCGGAAGGAGGCGGAACGTGACCCAGGACACGGAACAATCGCCAAAGCTCAAGGGCTATACATTCGGCACAGAAGCTGTCGCCAAGTCACCGATTGGCCTCGAAGAATGGGAGAAGCTCAAGAAGTCGGCGTTGTTTTCGGAGGAGGACACCGTCTATTTGCGCCTCTCCTATGAGGTTCTCGCGGATCAAGTCGAGTCCTTACTCAAGATCTGGCGTGGGATCATCTTCGATCACCCGCATCTGCGCGCTTACGACGAGGATCCCAAGACCGGCGAGGTGGACCGCGATTATGCCCAATCGGTCGGAAAGCGCTTCGGACAATGGGTGCTCGACACGGCTCGCGCGCAATTCGACCAGGCTTGGCTCGATTATCAATATGAGATCGGCCTCCGCCATCATCGATCGAAGAAGAACAAGACCGATGGGGGCCACACGCTGGAACATATACGCGCACGAGACCTCATTGCCTTTACCGCCGCCATTGTCGTGCCGATGAAACCGTTCCTCGCAGCCAAAGGGCACCTGCCGGCAATCGTCGATCGAATGTATGACGCCTGGTGGAAGGCCGTGATCCTTCAAGTCACGCTCTGGAGTCAGCCCTACATACGCGACGGCGATTTTTGAGGAGGAAACTCGTGACATCGTCACCATCAGATCCGCGCTCGGGGGCGACACCCGTCGAAAAAATGTATTTTGCTTGGGATGATGCGCTGGCCCGCAATGATGCCGACGCGCTCCTCGCCCTCTACGCGGAGGATGCCTGGTTCGAGAGCCCGCTCGTCCCGCATTTGCTGAAGCGCGAGTCCGGCGTGCTCCATGGGCACCGCGAGCTGCGACCCCTCTTCGATCTGCTCGCCGAGCGAAAGCCGCCGGTGCGGCGCTATGACCGGTCAGCCTATCTCACCGACGGCAAGCGCCTGATCTGGGAATATCCGCGCCAGACCGAACGTGGCGAACAGATGGATTTCGTCGAAGCGATGGAATTGAACGACAAGGGTCTCATTCAGAGGCATTGCGTCTATTGGGGCTGGTTCGGCGTGCGGGTCTTGCAACGCAACGAATACCGCCGCTAGCCATCACAACCTTGCGAGCTAGCGGGTCCCCGGGGATTGTACCCTGCAACGAGCTCCGTTTGCGATTTTTCGATTCCAGCTTTGCAGATCCTGTTCTATGGCAGGAGCAAAGCTTCGACGGATCGCATGGACATTATCGGCTGGGACATCGGCGGCGCGCATCTGAAGGCGGCACGGCTCGAGAAGGGCCACATCGTGAATGTGGTGCAGACCCCCTCTCCTTTGTGGCTGGGGCTCACCGAGCTTGATCGCGCCTTCGTGGAGGCGAAAGCCGCGCTAGGCTCGGCGGACTGCAACGCCATCACAATGACGGGCGAGCTCTCCGACGCCTTTCCCGACCGGGCGACCGGCGTTGCGGCTCTCGCCGAGATCGCATTGCGTGAACTTGCGCCGCAGGCATCGCTCTTCTATGCGGGCGCGCTCGGCTTGGTGACGCCGGATCAAGTCGCCGGCAGTGCCGAGACGATTGCCTCGGCCAATTGGCACGCGAGTGCGGCGCTCGCTGCACGAACGTGCGCCGATGCGCTCTTCGTCGATATGGGTTCGACCACCACCGACATCATTCCCATCAGGGATGGGAAGATCGCGACCCGCGGCTATAGCGACGCCGAACGCATGGCCTATGGCGAATTGGTCTATGCCGGCGTGGTGCGCAGCTTTCTGATGGCGGGGCTGCGGCTCGTGCCTTTCGGCGGACGCTGGGTCACGTTGATGAACGAATGGTTCGCCAATGCGAGCGATGTCTATCGTATTCTCGGCCAATTGCCGGAGGATGCCGATCAGATGCAGACGGCAGACGGGCAGCCGAAAACGGTGGAAGCTTCGCTCGCGCGCCTCGCGCGCCAGATCGGCTATGACGCGCAGCACGTGAGCGCCAGCGCGCTCACCCAGTTGGCGCAATTTTTCGCCGAAGCGCAATTGCGCGAGGTGAGCGATGGTGCATTTCTCGTACTTTCGCGCTGCGACCTTGGGAGCGAGGCGCCGGTTATCGGTGCGGGCGTCGGCCGCTTCGTCATTCGCAAGCTCGCCGAGCGCCTCAAGCGCGGTTATGTCGATTTCGACGAAATGATCCCCGTCCTGCCGGACCTGCGCAAAAGGGCCGGGGATTGCGTTCCGGCCTGCGCCGTCGCCCTCATCGCGCAAGCGGAACTGAGCTGAGCGCCCGTCAATCCAGCGAAAGCCGCGCGCTGACCTTCTCCATCAGCCAGCTCCAGGCTTCGGCCTCGTCGGGACCGGCCGTCTTTTCGATGGCGATCTTGAGATAGGCGATCTCGCCTTCGATTTTTTCGCGCGGCAGGAAATCGAGGCGGCTGACGAGCACCGCCAATTCCAGCACTGCCGCTTTTGCGCGGTTGAGACCTTCGAACGGCGCATGATTTTCCCGCCGGAGTACGCGGCAGAAGAAGCGCGGCCGCTGCGGATCGTCTTCCGTTCGCACGATAGAAAGCTCGGCGTGGGCGAGCGCGCCGGCGAGCCGCGGCACCGGAAAGCCCGCGATAGGGGCGAGCGGCCAATCGCGCCGGCCGATGATGCTCCCCGCGAAGATGCGTACGTCGTCGGTGTAATTGGCGACCGCAAAAGGAAGCGCCGCCAGATTATCGAGCGTCGTCGAGGGGCGAAACGGCGCAATGATCCAGTCTTCGCCCGCCGAGATCAGGCCGAAAGGCGCGATATGCACCTTGCCCGCCGCATCAGCAGTCGTGACGATCACCTCGCGGATCATCTAGCCCTCCGTTTTGGCGCGCAACGTGTGGCCGATCTCGCGCAGGCGCGTCAGATCGTCTTCGGCGCGCTCGATGGCCACGCCGAAATCGAGCGGTTCGTCCTGCACGTAGCGTTTGCCCAATGTGAAGGCGAGTTCCGCCTTGAGCAGCTCCGTGCCGAGATAAAAAGCGTGCGCATCGTCGCCTTTGACATTGAGGTGCGGATAGAGGCTCATGGCATCGCGCGCTACATGATGTCCATTGCGGTTGTAGAGATGGATGCCGTCTTCCGCGACCTCGATCCGGTAATTCAAGTCGCGCACGTCCTTGGCGCGTTCTTCGATATCGGGCGGCGTAGAGGTGAAAGGCTTCAGGTCGTGCACCTGCGCGAGGCCTGCGCCGAAACCTTTAGGCAGCGCCTGTTCGCCGCGCGCGACATACATGAGCCGGCGCGCCGCGTCGTGCTCGGCGACGGTGCGGCGCGTGTGCGGGCTCACCTGAACGACGAGCACATTGCGGATCGAGAGTTCCGAGCAGAGGCCGACGAGGAGGGCGGTGACGCCGCTCGAATCGGCTTCGGTCAATTCGGTGAGATTGCCCGTGCCCATCATCATCTCGGCTTCCGGCATCAGCCGGCGGGTCTCGATGTAACGCGCAATCGAATCCGCGAAGCCGAAATGAATCGGATCGAGGATCGGGTCGAGAATGAAAGAAATATCCTCGGCGGCCGCCGCGTCTGCCACCCGCCGCAAGGAGTCGAGATCCGCATGCGGCTGCGGGATGAGGATCGGAACGACCGGATATTTGCGTGCCAAGTCGAGGCTCGATTCCGTCAGGCTCAAAAGATAATCGGCACCCGCGCCGGCGCCGCGCTCCAGCTCTTCGAGATTTGCCGAATCGACGCTCACCTTGTGGCCGGCCGCCTTCAGCGCACGCACGGCGTCTTCGAGACCCGGGAAGGGCGTATCGGGCAGACAGCCGAGATCGATGACATTGGCCCCGGCCTTTCCCATCGCCTCCGCCCGAGCGAGGATTGCGTCGATCGAGAGGTTGGAGGCATCGACGATCTCGCTGAAGATGCGGATATCGTATTTCGACAGATCGACATTTTTGCCGCCGCGCCCGAAATAGGCGGCAAGGTCGGCCATATCGTCGGGGCCACGCTCGACGGCAACGCCGATCTCCCGCGAGAGCGCGACGAGATCGGCGCGGCAACGGCCCGGCAGAATGATCCGATCCGCTTCGACCGGCCGCGGCAAGCGGCGCAGGATGATCTGCTCCGTCATCAGCGCCGCAACCTTGACGCCGATATCGAGCACGTTCCAGGTAAAGGGCATAGCGCCCAAGCCCTGCATCAGCTTGACGAGCCGCGGATAGGCATAATGCCCGGTTAGCAAAAGCACGCGCTCGGCCATGGTCCGGCTCACCTCGAAGGGGCTTCGCGTCCGCGGTGCATTATCAGCCTTCTCGCCCGTTCGGCAAAATTCCAGGCGCGAGACCGGGCGACACACCTGGCACGTCGTCCTGAGCGAAATCCTGAGCCGCGCGCGGCAGGGACTGCGGCCCGGCAATGAAAATTTTTGCGCCGCTCGCGGCCGCGAATGTCGCGAAGAGCGGATCGACCATTCCCGCCTCGGCGAGATCGGCGAGATTGGCCGACGGCTTGGCCTCGGCACTCTTGATCAGGAGAAGCCGCTTGGCCCGCAAGCTGCCGGCGAGCCACGCCGCCAGCGTGTCCGAAGTGACGTCCCAGGTCTGCGGCAGGCCGGAGACATTTCGCGGCGTCCAGCAGGCGACCCGACCATGTTTGAGCGTCACGCGGATCCCTGCAATCGAGTCCGCGCAGCAAAGCCGCGGCCACAGCGAGCAGAGCGCGAGACCATATTGCTGCATGGCGAGGAGCGCCATGCGATGCGCGGCGACGTCATCGAATTGCATTTTTGCCTGCATGCCCCGAACAGCGTCGGCAAAGACACCCCCGCCCGGAACCAGCACGAGCGGGCCGGCGAAAAGTTCGAGCGCGGCAAGCCAGCCGCTCAACTCGGGCGATCCGGCAAGACTGCCGCCGATTTTCACGACAAGCGGAGATTTGCGAGAGAGCACGGACCCATTCTCAGCCGCGCGTCGGCGCTACGAACTCGGAGAGCAGCTGGCGGACTTTGCCGGCCTGGCGTTCGCGCTTGATCTCGATCCCGACGCTGCCTTCGATCACGTCGAGCTTTTCGGTGCGCACGGCGATCGATTGAACTCGCGGATGGGCGAGAAGCGTATCGGCAATGCGCTCGGCGAGCGTCTCGACGAGATCGACATGGCCACGGCCCAAGATCAGCTTGATCGCATCGATGATCAGATCATAGGAGAAGATGTCGCGCATATCTTCGGCCTGATGGGCGGCGCGACGGACATCGACGTCGATATTGAAGCGCACGCGCTGCGTGCGGTTGCGCTCATGGTCATAGGCGCCGATGGCGACCGGCAGGACGAGATCGTGGACGAAGACGCGATCTAGATCTTGCTTGCGATCCGCGTCGACCGAATAGCCGCGCGCCGAGAGGAGCCGCCAGTCGACCTTTGCCGTTTCGTGTGGATCGCTCGCGCTTTCACGCGGAATGAGGTCGCGGATGAGCTTGACGCGTGCCGCATCGATTCTTTGCGCGCGCGCGTGGCCGACACAGAGCGCGCCGCGAAAGCCGAGGAAATCGGGATCGAGCGGCAGGAGACGGGGAATGTCCGGCGGCTCCAAGGACCCGGCGAGCCCACACATCAATTTCGCGTGCCGGCAGAGATCGACGAAACGTCTCAAGCCCGCAATGTCGATATGATCGAGGAGGCGCGAATTGCCCTTCGTCGCCGTATCGAGCATCGCGCCTTTGAATCCGGCCGCCGCGAGATCCGCGAGCAATTCGAAATCATGCGGCAGATCGGCGAAAAGAACCGCGACGAGCTTCGCCCGGCTCGCGAGAGGCCTCAGCAGCTCGAGCCCGGCGCGCGTCTCGTTCGGAAAAAAGCCGATCTTGATGTAATCGAGGCCGGTCGCGGCGAGCCTTTCGGCGCCGGCGGGCGTTCGCGGCTCGTTTCCAGCGACCGCACTGACCGGACGCCGTCCGCCGACCGTCGCGACGACGGCACGGATCGTTGCGTCATCGAGTGCGCCGAGGGGCGGCTGCGAAGGGTCTTTCAGGTCGATGATATCGGCCCCTTCGATCAGCGCGATCTCGGCTTCCGCCGCGTCGGCGACGCTCGCGAGCATCAGCGTCATTGGCCACCCAGTTTGAGGAATTTCGCAAGCGCAATTGCAGAAAAAGCCGCTGCAAACAAGCGGAATCGGGTTCGGCACACTATAGGCGAACGGCGAGCAGGGGCAAACGACGCTGGACCTAAGGCCGTGGAAAGGCTTGCGTCTGCGCCAAAGGATAACCGGCCGCCGACCAGCCCACGGTACCATCCGGATACCAGAGCACATGCGTATAGCCGAGCGCCTTGGCGCGTCTGGCGGCGTTCCACGACATCCAGCAATGCGGCAGGCAATAAAATACCACGGGCTTGGTCTTGTCTCCGCCTGTTGCCTCGGCAAGGCCGCGGCGAAAATAATCTTCGGTGACCGGCGCCAGAGCGCCATAGCCGGTGTCGGGCAGCCATGTGCTGCCGGGGATGTCGAGCCGTGGCTTGTCGCGCCAGATCGTGCCGGGCGCGAGATTGGCGGGCTTCGGCGCCTGCGGGAGCGCATCGACGAAGACCGCAGCCTTTTTGATCCAGAGGTCGTGCGCCTCGGCCGTCGAAAGTCCCGGCTTGCCGTCGAGCGTTGCGGGCGTTGGCGCCTTATAATCCGACATGCGGTAGCCGGAAGGTTCGGGCACGGCTTGCTGCGCATGGGCCGGCAGAACGAGAAAAAGAGCGAGAACCAAACCGGCAGTCAGGCCAATCGAGCGCATCGTCTCATCACCTCCCTTTTACGACCGATTCTAGAGTCTTGCTCGGCGCGCTCCGGCGGGCTGGCGCCGATTGACAGGACCGGGCGGCCGGCTTGGTTTCAGGCTTTTGCGCAAGGCGCTGAGCGTGTCCTTGAATCCGGCCGGGCCGCCGAGCAGGAGCTCCATCAACAGCGCGCCCTCCAAGGTCGCAACGATCATCCGCGCATGCTGCGCCGGCGAGACGTCGTCGCGTATCGTTCCGTTTGCGCGACCTTCGGAGAGCACGCGCGCGAGCCATGCGACATGCCGCTCGAAGAATTGCGCCACCCCATCGCGGATGCGCTCGGGCAGGATGCCGATTTCCGTCGCCATCGCCGCGGCCAGACATCCCTGTTCTTCGCGCAGCCCGTGCAGATAAAGTTCGGCATAGGCTTCGACGCGTTTGAGTCCATCCTCGGTCTTGCGCCAAATTTCGTCCAAGGCGCGGTCGTATTTTTTCCCATAGGCCGCAATGAGGGCGAGGCCGAGGTCTTCCTTGGTCGGAAAATGATGGTGAATGCTCGCCTTTCTGATGCCGACGGCCTCGGCGAGGTCGGCATAGCTGAATCCGGCGTAGCCGCGCGTGCGCACGAGGACTTCGGCTTCGGCAATGAGCTTGTCTCGCGTGTCCGGCATGGCCTTGCCTACCGACTGAAAGGTAGTGCGTCAAGCTGCCGGGCGGAAGGCGTACGAGTCCCGCGCTTGACAGACCGGCGCGCTACCGACTAGATGGTAGGTGGCTGGAGGAAGCCTTGCCAAATCCGATCGGATTCATCTGCGTCTTGGCGGTCGTGCTTGCCGCGCCAGCGGTGGCGCATGCCGCCGGTTCTCGCAGCGTCGAGCCTCTCGAGGTGCGGGAGGTCGCTCCCGGCGTCTATGCCCATCAGGCACCGATCTCGGCCATGGACGCGGCGAGCGGCGGCGACATCGGCAATAGCGGGTTCATTATTGGGGATGAGGCGGTTGCGGTGATCGATACGGGCGGCGCGCCCATCATCGGCGTGCGGCTCAAAAAGGCGATCGAGAAAGTCACCGACAAGCCGATCCGTTATGTCATCAATACGCATGAACATCCGGATCATATTTTCGGCAACGGCGCCTTTGTCGGCCCAGGCGTAACCTTCGTCGGGCACAGGAACCTGCCGCGCTCTATGGCTGTGCGCGGTCCGCTCTACATCGCAACGCTTCGCAAGGCGATGGGCGAGGCGCTGATCGATGACGTGAAGCTCGTGCCGCCGACTCTCCTGGTCGATATCGGCCACGACGTGAAGCTCGATCTCGGCCATCGCATCGTCGATCTGCGCGCCTGGCCACCGATGCATACCGACTGCGATCTGACGGTCTTCGACGAGCAGACGAAGACGCTGTTCACCGGCGATCTCGTCTTCCTCCAGCATGTGCCGGTGATCGATGCGAGCGTGCTCGGCTGGATCAAAGCCATGCCGCAGCTTGCCGCCATTCCGGCGCGGCTCGCGGTGCCAGGCCACGGCCCCGTGGGGGTCGACTGGCCGCAAGCGCTCGCTGCCGAAAAGACCTATTTCGCCAAGCTCACGGCCGATCTGCGCGGGCTGCTCGATCGCGGCGCCGACATCAACGAAGCGGCAAAAACTGCGGGCAGTTCGGAAGCCGGGAAATGGCAATTATTCGGAATTTACAACCCGCGCAACGCCACCGCCGGCTATGCGGAGCTCGAATGGAAATGAGCATCGAGATAGCGGCTTTCGGCCAGCCATCGGCGGATCTATACTGAGACAAATGAAGGAGAGCAGCATGCGCGCTTTGCCAATTCTAGCCTTGGCGGCTCTCGGTTCGGTCGCAGGCTCAACCTTTTGGGCACCGTCCGCCTTCGCCGAACAGGACCTTTGGCCGGGGCTCGCCGACGTGCTTTACCCGCACCGCCCGATGGCGCAGGACGGCATGGTCATCAAGCTCGGCACACCGCTATCGGCGGAGGATGCCGCACTCGTCCCGATCACGCTTCACTTGGCGCAGGCGAAAGGCCCTGACGATCCGAATAGGATCACGAAAGTCACCGTAGTCATCGACAATAATCCATCGCCCGTCGCTGCCGTCATCGAATTCGGGCCGAAAGCCGGCGTGACCACGCTCGAGACGCGCGTACGCGTCAATCAGGCGACCAAGATCCATGCGATCGCCGAGACGGCCGGCGGCAAGCTCTATGTCTCCGAATCCTATGTCGATGCGGCCGGCGGGTGTTCGGCGCCGAGCGCCAGCAATCTCGATCCGAATGACCCCCAGATCGGCACGATCAAGGTGCGCCAACTGGCGCCGCAATATGTGAGCAATGACCCGCGCCGCAAGCAAGTGGTCGTCATGGTCAAACATCCGAATAATTCGGGCATGCAGATGGACCCGCAGACCCATCTCTATATTCCCGCCCGCTACGTCGATTCCCTGAAGATCACGCAGGGCGACGATCTCCTCTTTGCGGTGACGGGCGGGATCTCCATTTCGGAAGATCCGAACTTCCGCTTCGATTACCTCGCCAATGGCAGCAATGTCCTGCATATTGCCGGCAGCGACACGTCCGGGAAGAAGTTCGGCACGGATTGGCGGCTTAATCCGGCGATTTAAAGCGCCGCAAACCCGGGACGAGCTCGCAAAGCGAGCGAAGATCGGGCCTCGCGGGATACGGCTGCCCCTGAATCCGGCTCTGCCCTTCGCTCCGGCCGGAAGGCAGTACTGCGATAGGCTCGCTCCAGGCTCAAAACAATTCGAAATCGCCGGGTGCGTGATCACGCGCGGCCTGCGTCGCAAGTCCGAGCTTCGACGACAGGTCGGCCATCGTCAGCACACGCGAGGCAAGGCTCGGATCGAGCCGCCAGTCGTCGGGCAGAAGCAGGGCAAGGGCCGCGACGAAATCGGCCATATTGCCGAGCTTTTGGCAGACATTGTCGAGATCCTGCAATTCGTGCAGATGCGATGGCTCGCGCGAGGCTGCCTCCAAGAGCAACGGCGCAATGAGCCCCTGGAGCTTTTCCATCGAAGCGCAAATCTCATTCAACGTGTCGGCGATCCTGTCGGTCAGATCGCTGATCGGGACAGACCGGTCGGGACTCGTGCTCACTGCGCCACCTCGATCAAAAGAATTCAACATCGCCGCCGCTCTCGCGCGTGGGCGCCGGCCGCGGTGCAACGATCGTGCCGGCCATCATGGCCTGCCGGGCGCGGCCTGACACAGGCCAGAATTGCAAGCGCCGGCCGTTGTCGCCGCCGAGACTGCCGCCGATCAATTTGATTTCCTCGTTTTTGAGGAACCGCTCGGCGAAAGCAGCGTTGCGCGCGCCGATATCGGAAAGCCCTTCCATCGTGCGTGCGCCGCCGAACAATTTGGCTTCGAGACGTTCCTTGCGCGCGCCCTTCTGCAGCAGGCCGTTGAGCAGAAGCTCCATCAGATGCACGCCGTAACGTTCCGCTTCGCTTCCATCTGCCTTCTGCTCACATCCCGGCAGAAGAAAATGATTCATGCCGCCCACTCCGGCGAGCGGGTCTCGGATGCAAGCGGCAACGCATGAACCCAGGAGCGTGACAAGCACCACATCGGGATCATCGGTGACGTGGAACTCGCCTTGCACAATGTGCATCTTGCGCGATGGATCGTGGGTGCTCGGCGCAGAGGCCTTGTGCGGCGATTCGAGAGTCATTTGAGACGTCCGAACACGGCTTCGATGGCGCCCTTCAGCGCCGGCATGGTGAAGGGCTTTACGAGATAATTGTTGACGCCGAGCTTGGCCGCCCGCTCGATCAGCTCGCGATCGCCGCGGCCGGTCAGCATGATAAATGCGGTATTCTTGGTCGGCGGATTGGCACGTACGGCACGCAGGAAGCCCATGCCGTCGAGCTTGGGCATATTGAGGTCGGAAATGACGAGATGGGCCGGCCTTTGCAACAGCATTTTCAGCGCCTGCTCGCCGTCTTGCGCCATCTCGATGTCCTGGATGCCGAGTTGTTGCAGACCGTCGCGGATGAGCGCCCGGCTCGTCAATTGATCGTCTACGATCAGCGCCCTTATGGCAGATGCGAACGGCATTCGCGGCTCCCTTCCTCTTTCTTATTCGTTAGACGCAGGACTTCTTCTCCGATCCTTTCGAGGGGCACTTGCTTTTCGACCGCGCCGAGCTCGAAAGCGACGCGCGGCATACCGTAGACCAGGCTCGTTGCCCGATCTTGCCCGATTGTTCTGGCGCCGGCCTGACGCATTGCCTTCAGCCCTTCGGCGCCATCGCGTCCCATTCCGGTCAGAATGACGCCGACGGCTTGGGATTTGGCCGCCAGCGCGACGGACTTGAACAGCACGTCGACCGAGGGGCGGTGCCCATTGACGGCATCGGTTTGCGCCAGCCGACAGGTTAAATCCTTCGCCGATGCAACCTCGAGGTGAGCGACGCTGCCGGGCGCGAGGTAAATCTGGCCAGAGGCGAGCGGCGCGCCGTCGAAGGCCTCGCAGACGCGCGGCGCGCAGAGCCGGTCGAGCCGGTCGGCGAAGCTCTTGGTGAAGGTTCCCGGCATGTGCTGCGCAATCAGCGTCGGCGGACAATTCTTCGGAAATTGCGCAAGCATTGTGATCAGCGCCTCGACGCCGCCGGTCGAGGCGCCGATCGCGACGATCTTGCCGTCCGGCAGATAATTGACGGTTTCCGCCTTTTGCGGCGGTAGCTGCCGCACCGTCTTCGCCAATTGCGCGCGCGCCGCGGCTGCCGCCTTCACCTTGATCGAAAGATCGGCGAAAAAGTCCTCATCGCCCGGCATGGGCTTGGCAACGCAATCGATCGCGCCGAGCTCGAGCGCCTTAATGGTGGCGTCGGTCCCCTCGCGCGTCAGATTCGACACCATGATGACCGGCGTCGGGCGCAGCTCCATGATTTTCGAGAGGAAGTCGATGCCGTTCATATTCGGCATCTCGACGTCGAGCGTCACCACGTCGGGGTCGAGCGTTTTCATGGCGGCGCGCGCCTCGAACGGGTCGGCTGCCTGGCCAACGACTTCGATCTCGGGATCGCGACCGAGCGCATAGCAGATCAGATTGCGCATGGTGCGAGAATCGTCGACCACGAGGACGCGCGTTCTTTTCATTTCTCCCGTCCCCCTCTTTTCAGCCGATAGGTCGTGATGCCTTCGCTCGCGAACAAAGCCGCTGCGGGCCCGGTCAGGCGTTCGGAATGGCCGATGTAAAGCCGCCCGCCGGGCATGAGGTAAGGCGCGAACCGGCTCCATAGCCGCACCTGCGTCTCGTCCTCGAAATAGATCACGACGTTGCGGCAGAAGATTGCGTCGAACTTGCCGCGCATCGGCCAGCTGCCGACGAGGTTCAGCTCGCGGAAGGCGACAAGCGCACGCAATTCGTCGCCGACCGTCCAGGTCTTACCGTCGGCGTCGCGGCTCGGCGTGAACCAGCGCAGGCGTAAATCCGCCGGCACCGGCTGGATCATCGTATCGCTATAGACGCCACGATTGCCTTCGGCGATCATATTGGGATCAATGTCGGTCGCCAGAACCTTCACATCGAGTGAGGGTGCATCCGGCATGACTGCAAGCACCGTCAAGGCGATCGAAAATGCCTCGGCGCCGTTCGAACAGGCTGCCGACCAGAAGCGAACTCGCCCGCCTTGGCGCGCCGCCTCGGCGAGCGGCGGCAGAACCTGTCGGCGCAAATGTTCGAAATGATGCGGCTCGCGGAAGAAGCGCGTGACGTTCGTTGTCAGCGCCGCGAGCATCTTTTGGCGCTCATCCAGGTCACGCCTATCGGAAACGAGCGCACAATAGTCGCGAAAGCTTTTGAGACCCAGCGTACGCAAGCGCTTCGCGAGGCGCGAATAGACGAGATTGGCCTTGGACTCGGGCAGATGAATCCCGGCATCCGCATGCAAGATCTCGGCTATCCGGCGGAAATCCTGCTCGGTCATCAGGAATTCGCCCGAGATCAAGCTCGAGTTGCTGGCGATTTGCTGGGCTTGATTCATGCCGCTTCCTTCTCCTGCGGCAGAACGTGATTGAGGCCGATGAGACTGATCATCCGCCCGTCGATTGCCAAAACCCCGCGGGTGAAGACTTTCGCCATTTCCGAGGCGACATCCGGCGTCGGCTGGATGGCCCCTTCCTCGACCGTCAATAT
>Ga0070738_10001991_pt1 | contig 34839 bp, 27 predicted proteins | sample Coa_R2_2_FD_66446 | JGI IMG/M metagenome (GOLD analysis project Ga0070738, IMG submission 66446) | Surface soil microbial communities from Centralia Pennsylvania, which are recovering from an underground coalmine fire - Coalmine... | ecosystem: Environmental > Terrestrial > Soil > Unclassified ...
GAGCAGGGCGGAGGGAACGCTGACGGGAACGCTCGGGATTTTTCTGGCAAGTGCGCCGGGCGCCAGATTGAGATCGGCCGGCGGCCTGCCGATCAGGACCGCGATCGCATGTTCATATTGGGCGCGCGCAACGCCGACGGCGATCTCTTGCGCTTGCGTCGTTTCGACGAGCGCCTCTGCGGCGGCCACGTCGCCTTGGGTCACCTGATAGCCGGCCTTGAACTGATTGCGGGTAATATCGAGCGTCTTCTGATATGCGGCGACCGTCGCATGCAGGAGCGTCTTCAGCGAATCTTCCGCGCGGAGATTGAAATAGGCCGTCGCCAGCGTCGCCTGTTCCGACAGTTTGGCGTTTTCGAGATCCGCGCCGCTCACCTGCGCGGCTGCGGCATCGGCCTCGACGGTGCGCCGGATTTTGCCCCAGACGTCCGGATCCCAAGTGGCATTCGCGGCAGGATTATAGATGACGTTCGTGATCGAGCGGCTCACCGTGACGCCGCTGGTGCTTGCGCTTCCGGCGCCGCGGTGCTCAGCGGTCGCCGTATAGGAATCGGCTACGGTCGGAAAATATCCCGCCTGCGCCTCCCGAATCACCGCGACCGCCTGATCATAGGCCGCAACATCGGCCTTGATCGTCTGGTTGGACGTATCGACCTGCGCGAGCAGCCAGGAGAGCTTCGGGTCCCTGTACATCGACCACCAGGGCCCGCGGTCGAGCATGTCGCTGGGGCTGACGATCTTCCAGCCCTTCGCTTCCTTGAATTGCGGGGCAGTCGGCGCGGCAGGTCGGACGTAATCGGGGCCGACGGTGCAGGCGCTCAACAAAGCCGAGAAGGCAAGCGCCAAAGGCATCATGCCTGGGTCGAGCAGAGGACGATTGCGCGATGGCAAATCCAAGGCTTGCGACTCGTCTACGTCGTGCTTGACGGCGAAACGCCGTGACGGCCCCTCGATCGGCGAAGAGCTTCCATGGCATTCCTTGAAACGGCTTGGCAAGATTGGCTCCGGGCAGAAAAGCCACTTGGCGGGCAGCCCGGCAAACTAACAGACGAATTCTCCTGATTTTTCAAAAGCCTGTGATTGTTCTGTTTTTGCAACTCATCGACGCGATTTGCCGATTGCACAGTAAAATCTGTGTTCTTCTGTTTCCCGCGTGGTGGTTGGCCGGGCCGCGTGCCCCGGAGCGCCGGCGACAGATCGCAAGCACGATCTTCGAAAGATCGTTCAGCTTGTTCAATCAATTGAAATAACGGCCTGCGATGCCGTCTCTGCGAGGGCGGGATGTTGCAGCGTGCATTGACAGAAGATCGAAACCTCACGTGTAATTGAACGTCTGTTCGGCAGACTGCGCGGAGGTAATTCCTGATGGGAATGCCCCGGTTGACCGCAGCAAAGGTCAGCGCCGCGATTCTTGCGGCTGCGATCATTTTTTCGCCGGGACCGGGACGCGCGGATTGCTCGCCGAGCGACCTCTGGAATGCGCTCGAAGGTACTTTCAACACCATCGACTCGACCGAATGCGCCGGCGTCGATGCCGATCCTGCGCTCTGGGCGCCAGTCGGCGCCGCCGCCGGCATCATGGCTGGCGTCTCGCAAAGCCAGCAATTTTGCCAACAATTGAATAATATCGCCAATCAGCTGAGCACCGCAGGGCAGGACGGCAATAGTCTCGTCACCCAGCTCGGCAATCTCGGCGTCGACGCAAGCTTTCTCTCATCGGTGTTAAGTGTCGTGAGCAGCGCCGCCGATGCATTGGCCATCGCCCAATGCGCCTGCGCGCTCTCCAACAACATCACGCAGATTGTCGGCGACGTCGGCGATTGCATCGAGGGCGCGATCTGCGATCTGCAAAATCTCGCCAACGATATCGACCCTTCCGCCTTTCCAGCCTGCACCGGCAAGATCATTCAATATCCGACCGATTGCACGCAAAATCCGTGCGATCCGAAAACCGGCGTCTGCAATCCGAACCTCGTCACTCTGACGCAATGTCCATCCGGCGACGACACGCCGCCTGTGACGGTCGTCACCGGACCGAACGGCAGCGGCGCGATCGGCAGCGCCACCAATGGCGCCGATCAGAACGGCGATATCATCGTCCAGCAATGTGTCTGCCCGCCGCCGATGACCTATCAATGGGTTCCGTGGGGCCAGTATTCGGGCTGGTCGCAAGTGGTCATCGATGGGAATTGCAGCTTCTTCCTCTGCGTCTGCCCGCAAGGCTCCTCACCCGCGGGCACGACCGGCGAAGCGCAATATGTCTGCATCTGCCAGAATACCGGGCAGCCCGCGCAGCCGCCGATCAAGACGACGACCAATCCCGAGGGCTTGCCCTGTCCGGTGCCACTGACCGGGCTTCCTTGCCCGCAGGGACAGACAAGGGTCAACGGCCAATGCGAGCCCCAATGCGCGTCGGGGCAGATCCTGCTCGCGAACGGAACCTGTTGCGATCGATCGCAGGCGAGCTCTTGCGGGACTTGCTGTCCGAGCGGTCAGAGCCCCGATCCTGCGACCGGCAATTGCGTTCCGACCCCGCGCATCCGCGGGCCGGGTCTGCCCCACAATTTGCGGTGAGACCGATGCACGCGCGCTTCTTGCATCATGGCAGGATTGCGGGGCTGGCCTTGGTGCTCCTCTTCGCCTATGCCGGCGCCGCCGGTGCGCAGCAGGCGATCCTGGCGCCGGGCAATGCGGCGGTGACCGGCTTTTCCGGCGCCATACCGCCGGACGTAATCGCACCGGGCGAAGATCCGGCCGAAGAGACGTTCATCGATCTCGAGGGGCCCTCGCTCCGCGTCATCGATCTACGGCATATGGGCGCGCTGCCCTCGGCGCAGCTCGTCAAGGCCGCGAAACCCTATACTTGGTTCGCAAGCCAGATCGGTCAGGTTTTCGGCGTGGCTGCGGATGAGTCCATCCCGCCCAACCTCTATGTTGCGGCGACTTCTGCTTACGGGCTGCCCATCGTCGTAACGGGGTCGAACGGCAAGCCGCGCCATATCAAGACGGGTGCAGCAGGAGCGGCCTTCATGCCGGGGCTGTGGGGCAAAGCCGCACCGAATGGCGGACCCGGATCCATCTGGAAGATCGATGGCGCGACGGGCGCGGTCTCTCTCTTCGCCAATGTTGCGCCCGATGGCCGGCAGAATTCCGGCGCGGCGCTCGGCGGGCTTGCCTATGATGCGCAGACAAAATCGCTTTTCGTGGCCGATCGCGAGACCGGCTTCATTCATCGCTTCGACCTCGAGGGCAAAGAGCTCGGCCGCTACGACCACGGCCTCACCGGGCGGCGGGCCCTCGGTTTGGCGCCTGTCGCGTTCGATGCCGCGCCTCCTCTCGACATCGAGAGCCAGAATTTCGACAGCACCGATCCTGCAACCTGGCATTATGCGGCGCCCGAGCGGCGCATTTTCGGCCTCGGCGTCTTCCGGGGACGGCTCTACTACGCCGTCGCGGCCGGCTTGCAGATCTGGTCTGTCGCGATTTTGCCCGACGGCTCGTTCGGCACGGATGCACGGATCGAAATCGTCGTTCCGGCAGGGCCCGGTCCGACCGAGATTTCCAAGATCACCTTCGACGAACAGAATCGCATGTTCCTCGCTGAACGGCCTGTGCCCACCGGCGCTTATGATTTCGAGGCTTTGACGGCGCAAGGCATCGGCCGCGTTCTGCGATATGCGAGCTTCGGCACCGGCCCCGACGGGCGTGAAATTTGGCAGAGCCTGCCGGACGAATATGCGCTCGGCTTTCCACTTGAATGGCGCAACGGCAACGGCGGCGTCGCGATCGGCTATCGCTATGACGCGAAGGGGAACATTCTGCCCGGCACGTGCGGCGGATTCATGTGGGCGAGCGGCGAAGATCTGCGCAATTCCCCCGATCCGGCGCTGGCGCAGAAACTCGAGCAGACGGGTCCGCTTCATGTGAACGGTCTGCAGGGCAACGAAACCTGGCGCACCCGGCGCAACAGGCCTCCGCTCTATGCCTATTTCATCGGTTACGACGAGAAGGCGCGCGGCCATATGGGCGATCTCGCGATCGTGCGCGCCTGTACGCCGAGCGCGCCCACCGAAAACTTCTATCCGCCGCTGCCGCGGCCGGCAGCGGGGCCGCCGTTCGCTCCGCCGCCCCCGCCCGGAAAATGCGGGCCAGGCATTCCGCCGAGCGCTTGCCCGCCGCCGTCGACTTGTCCGCCGACGACGCCGGTCGGTCAATGTCCGCCGACGTCATGTCCGCCGGGACAAGTGCGTGGACGCCATAGCGGGGAATGTCAGCAATGCACGCGGCCGAATGTGCTGATCGGCAATACGTGTTGCACGCCGGGTGAAGTGGCGACGAACGGCGCCTGCGTCAACAATAATCCCGGCTGTCCGGCCGGCCAGACGCCGGTCGGGCCGAGCAATTCCTGCTGCCCCAATAATCAGATCTATACGGATGCCAGTGGCGGCGAGGCCTGCTGCCCATTCGGTCCCCCGAGCAATGGCAAATGTCAGCCGCCACCGCCTCCCGGCATGTCCGGGTGCGCGAGCGGCTACGTGCCGGTCGGCAATACATGTTGCCTTGCGAGCCAGATGACTTCGACCGGCATCTGCTGTCCGGCCGGCGAAGTGCCGAGCGGACCGAACAACAGCCAGTGCACAGTGCTCATCCACGTTCCGCCGATTCCCATTGGCGGGCCGAGCTGCTGCAAGGTGAAGGGCCAGATACCCGTCGGCCCCACCGGCCAATGTTGCGATCCGGCCGATGTCACGACCGAAGGCCAATGCTGTCCGGTGCCGGTCGATCCGAAGAATCCGGGAAATTGTCCGGCGCAAGTTCAATCCATTGTCCAATGTGCGGCGGGCTATACTCGTATGCCGGATGGTTCCTGCTGCGCCAACCGGCTCGTGAGCCCGGACAGAAAGACATGCGAGATCAAAGGGCACAGGCCGCCGGCGCAGAATTGCACGCAGCCGGATCTTATCCGCAATCCGCGCGATCCGAGCGCTTGCGTCACCTGCGGGCGCGGAACAATCGCCAATGAGGATCATACCGCCTGTATCAAGCCGCCGCGCGAGCATGCGCCACCGCGCGCATTGCCGCCCACAAATTGCGCGGGGCGCGGTCCGAGATATGTTCGCGACCCGCGTCATCCGCATGCCTGCATTCTCTGCGGCAGAGGACTCGTCGCCAATTCAAGCCACACGGCCTGTGTGCGGCCGGGGGTACCGCCGCCTTATTATGAGCCGCCGCCCTATATTCCGCCGCCCTATTATGGTCCGCGTCCTTTTGGAGGGCCGCATGTCTTCGGGCCGGGGTTGCCGAGAGGCGGCGGGTTTGGCCGCGGGAATTTCAGATGACGCGGCGCGCGTCGAAGGAGAAGTCATGAAACGTATGCTGATCTTTGCGCTTGCGCCGATCGCCGCATGTTTTTTCGCGACCTGCGGCTTTGCGCAGAATTCGCAGGAAGATATCGATGCGGCGATTCATGATTATCTGGTGCGCCATCCCGACGAGATCGGCGCGATCGCGCGCGACTACCTCCTGAAGAACCCCGATGTGTTAAAGGAGATGTTTGCCGAGTTGATGCGCCGGCGCAGCTTGGCGCAGGCAAAGCGAACCATGGGCGTCGATGATGGCGCCGCCATCACCAATAATGCCGCGGCTCTTTTCTTTTCTCCGCACGAGGTCTCGCTCGGCGATCCGACAGGCGACGTCACGCTCGTCGAGTTCTTCGACTACAATTGCCACTTCTGCCGGCGTGCGCTCCCCGATATGCTGGCGCTGCTTCAGAGCGAACCGAAACTGCGGATCGTCTTGAAAGAATTCCCTATCCTAGGGCAGGCCTCGGCCGATGCGGCGCGCGTCGCAATTGCCGTGCGTATGCAGGATCCGGCAAAATATCTTGCGGTTCACCGCGAGCTTCTGGGTGCGCCGGGCCTCGTGAACAAGGATCGCGCGCTTGCGGCGGCGAAGGACGCAGGCCTCGATATGGAGCAATTGCAACGAGACCTGGCGAGCGACGAGGTCAATGCCACCCTCGCCGAAAATTTCAAACTTGCGAGCGCGCTTGGCATTCGCGGCACGCCCGGCTATGTGGTCGGCTATCGCGTCGTCCAGGGAGCGATCGGTGCAGCCGCGTTGACGGCGGTCATCGAGGCCCAACGCAGGCCCCGCGCCGATTGAGCGGGTCGGTCGTCAGCTTGTCGCTTACTTCTTTTATTTCGTTGCCCATCTTCGCGGGCACGGGATAAGCGGGCTTGCGAAGCCGAGCGAAAGGACAGAGCACATGGCGTTGATCGCAGCCGAAGATGGCACCGAGATCTTTTTTAAAGATTGGGGCGATGGCCAGCCGGTCGTCTTTTCGCATGGCTGGCCGCTCAGCGCCGATGCCTGGGATGCACAGATGGTGTTCTTGGGCGAACACGGCTACCGCGTGGTCGCGCACGATCGGCGCAGCCACGGCCGTTCCGAACAGACCTGGGACGGCAATGACATGGATACTTATGCCGACGACCTCGCCGCGCTCATCGACGAGCTCGATCTCGATGAAATCGTCCTCGTTGGCCATTCGACGGGCGGGGGCGAGATCGCCCATTACATGGGCCGCCACGGCACGGATCGCGTCGCCAAGGCGGTGCTCGTTTCGGCTGTGCCGCCGCTGATGGTCAAGACCGAGGCCAATCCGGGCGGTCTGCCGCTCGAAGTCTTCGAGGATCTCCGCAAGAAGACTTTCGACAATCGCAGCCAATTCTACAAGGATCTGGCGATCCCCTTCTTCGGCTATAACCGGCCGGGCGCCAAGCTTTCGCAAGGCATATGCGACGCGTTTTGGCTTCAGGGCATGCTGGGCGGCCTCAAGGGGCAGCTCGATTGCATCCACGAATTTTCGCAGGTCGATTTCACCGAAGATCTGAAGAAAATCGACGTGCCGACGCTCGTCATCCACGGCGACGACGATCAGATCGTGCCGATCGGGGCCGCCGGCATGATGTCGGCCAAGATCGTCGAGGGCGCCACTTTGAAGGTCTATCCCGGCGCGCCGCATGGACTTCCGATCACCCTTCAAGACAAGCTCAACGCCGACCTCCTGGAGTTCATCAAGAACTAGCATCGGACCCAAAGCGGTTGCCGCTTTGGGAGCTCATCGGTCTAGGAGCGTCTGCCGGCCCTAACCGGACGCGTGGCAGACCGCCTCGATATTGTTGCCCATGGGATCGATGACGAAGGCGGCGTAATAATCGGGGTGATAGTCGGGCCTGAGGCCCGGCTTGCCGTTGTCGCGCGCGCCCGCCGCGAGCGCGGCTTGATGGAAGCGGTCCACCGCCTCGCGGGTCGGGCTGGCGAAGGCGATGTGCAAGGGCGCGCTCGTCTGGTCGGACGCCCCGACCCAGAGCGAGGGCTTTCCGTCGCGTCCGAACCCTATCGCGTCTTCGAACTGAACGACTTTCGAATAGCCGAGGGGTGCTAAGATCTGCCCGTAAAACGAGACAAGTGAAGCAAATTCCTTAGTGCGAAGTCCAATATGATCGATCATAGCTGCCTCCAACGGCTCTCGTCTTCGACATATTTCGGCTCGGCATTTCGGGTAGAGTTCTCGAATCTGGTTTCTAACCGGCGATCGGATCGACGCGCTTGCCGCCGTTCCGGAGGCACGTCCCGGCCGTACCGGCGGGATGCCCAGCTCAGCTACGGCAAAGCCTCAGATCCGCCGAAGGGAGCCGATCGAAATTGAATTCTGAATGTTAAGGAACATTCGGCCGTCATGCTCAGTTATAGGTTGCGTAGTTGTGCGTCTCGCGCGTGGGGGTTCCCGTTGACAGCTGTTGTCGCAAGGCTTGACCTTGCGGCGTGCCTTGGCAAGGCTCTCGCCTCGACAAAGCAAGGCTGGAATGAGGCCTGCGGGTGCGAGTCCGGAGATCGCCATGCAGCAGACCACCGAAGCTCTCGTTGACACGGAATCGAACGGCGCGGCGGCCTCGACCGGCGCGGATCTAGGCTCGAGCAGCGGCGACTTGCGCGAGCTTCTGCACGCGCTGCAGGCCATGTGCGTCGGCGATTTCTCGGTACGAATGGCCGGCGACCGGGTCGGCCTCATGGGCAAGATCGCCGACACGTTCAACGAGATCGTCGCCGCCAACCAGCGCATGGCCAAGCAGCTCGAGCGCGTCGGCCATGTGGTCGGTCGCGAGGGCAAGACGCGACAGCGCGTGCGCTTCGGCCTGTCGAGCGGCGCCTGGGGGGAGATGGAATCCTCCGTCAATACGCTCATTGACGATCTGCTTTGGCCGACGACCGAGGTGACGCGGGCGATTGCCGCCGTCGCACAGGGCGACCTCTTGCAGACCGTACGGCTCGATGTCGATGGACGGCCGCTGAAGGGAGAATTCCTGCGCGCAGCCGAAATCGTCAACACGATGATCAAACAGCTCAACGTGTTCACCTCGGAAGTCACACGTGTGGCGCGCGAAGTCGGCACCGAGGGCAAGCTCGGCGGGCAGGCGCAAGTCGCCGAGGTGACCGGCGTCTGGAAGGAGTTGACCGAGAGCGTCAACTCGATGGCGAACAATCTGACGGGGCAGGTGCGCAATATCGCCGAAGTGACCATCGCAGTCGCCAATGGCGACCTGTCGAAGAAGATCACCGTCGACGTGCGCGGCGAAATCCTGCAACTCAAGGAAGCCATCAATACGATGGTCGATCAGCTGCGCTCCTTCGCCTCGGAAGTCACGCGCGTGGCGCGCGAAGTGGGCACCGAGGGCAAGCTCGGCGGCCAGGCGATCGTGCCGGGCGTCGCGGGCACCTGGAAAGATCTGACCGACTCGGTCAACGCCATGTGCGGCAATCTCACCGACCAGGTGCGCAATATCGCCCAAGTGACCACGGCGGTGGCGCGCGGCGACCTTTCCCGTAAGATCACGGTCGATGTGCGCGGCGAGATCCTCGAGCTCAAGAACACCATCAATACGATGGTCGATCAGCTGAACTCCTTCGCCTCGGAAGTCACGCGCGTCGCGCGTGAAGTCGGCACCGAGGGCAAGCTCGGCGGCCAGGCCAAGGTGCCGGGTGTCGCCGGCACCTGGAAGGACCTGACCGACAGCGTCAATTTCATGGCTTCGAACCTGACGGCGCAGGTGCGCAACATCGCCGAAGTCGCAACCGCGATCGCCGGCGGCGACCTGTCGAAGAAAATCACCGTGACCGTCAGCGGGGAGATCCTGCAGCTCAAGGAAACCATCAACACGATGGTCGACCAGCTCAACGCTTTCGCCGGCGAAGTGACGCGCGTCGCGCGCGAGGTGGGAACCGATGGGCGGCTCGGCGGCCAGGCGAACGTTCTCGGCGTCGCCGGCACCTGGAAGGACTTGACCGACTCGGTCAATTCCATGGCCTCGAACTTGACGGCGCAGGTGCGCAATATTGCCGAAGTCTCGACCGCAATTGCCAGCGGCGATCTGTCGAAGAAGATCACGGTCGATGTGCGCGGCGAGATCCTCGAGCTGAAAGATACGATCAACACAATGGTCGATCAGCTCAATGCGTTTGCCTCGGAAGTCACGCGCGTGGCGCGCGAAGTGGGCACGGAAGGAAAGCTCGGCGGCCAGGCTGTCGTGCGCGGCGTCGCCGGCACGTGGAAAGATTTGACCGACTCGGTCAATTCCATGGCGTCGAACCTGACCGGCCAGGTGCGCAATATCGCCGAAGTGGCAACGGCCGTCGCCCGCGGCGATCTCTCGAAGAAAATCACCGTCAACGTCAGCGGCGAGATTCTGCAGCTCAAAGAGACGCTGAACACGATGGTCGATCAGCTCAATGCTTTCGCTGCGGAAGTCACGCGCGTGGCGCGCGAGGTCGGCACCGAGGGCAAGCTCGGCGGCCAGGCCGAAGTGCCGGGCGTCGCCGGCACCTGGAAGGACTTGACCGACAGCGTCAATTCCATGGCCGGCAATCTCACGGCACAGGTGCGCAATATCGCGGAAGTCGCGACCGCGATCGCCGACGGCGACCTCTCGCGCAAGATCACCGTGGACGTGCGCGGCGAGATCCTGCAGCTCAAGGAAACGCTGAACACGATGGTCGACCAGCTCAACCGCTTCGCTGGCGAAGTGACGCGCGTTGCCCGCGAAGTGGGCACGGAAGGACGACTCGGCGGGCAGGCCAACGTGCCGGGCGTCGCCGGCACCTGGAAGGACTTGACGGACAGCGTCAATTCCATGGCCGGCAATCTCACGGCTCAGGTCCGCAACATCGCCGAAGTGACGACGGCCGTGGCGCGCGGCGATCTCTCGCGCAAGATCACCGTCGATGTGAAGGGCGAGATCCTCGAACTCAAGAACACCATCAATACGATGGTCGATCAGCTGAACTCCTTTGCCTCGGAAGTCACGCGCGTGGCGCGCGAGGTCGGCACCGAAGGCAAGCTCGGCGGCCAGGCGCAAGTGCCCGGTGTTGCCGGCACCTGGAAGGACTTGACCGACAACGTCAATTTCATGGCCTCGAACCTGACCGCACAGGTGCGCAATATCGCGGAAGTCGCGACCGCGATCGCCGGCGGCGATCTGTCGAAGAAGATCACGGTCGACGTGCGCGGCGAGATCCTGCTGCTCAAGGAAACGCTGAACACGATGGTCGAGCAGCTCCGCTCCTTCGCCGCCGAAGTCACGCGCGTGGCGCGCGAAGTGGGCACCGACGGGCGGCTCGGCGGCCAGGCGAACGTGCTGGGTGTCGCCGGCACGTGGAAGGACTTGACCGACAACGTCAACCTGCTTGCCGCCAATCTGACGACGCAGGTGCGCAATATCGCCGAGGTGACGACGGCGGTGGCGCGCGGCGATCTTTCCCGCAAGATCACCGTCGATGTGAAGGGCGAAATTCTCGAGCTCAAGAACACCATCAACACGATGGTCGACCAGCTCAACGGCTTTGCTTCGGAAGTCACGCGCGTGGCGCGCGAAGTGGGCACCGAGGGCAAGCTCGGCGGCCAGGCGCAAGTCCCAGGCGTCGCCGGAACCTGGAAGGACCTGACCGACACCGTGAACGTGATGGCTGCCAACCTCACCGAACAGGTGCGCGGCATCGTGAAAGTCGTCACCGCGGTCGCCAACGGCGACCTCAAGCAGAATCTCACGGTGAAATCGAAGGGCGAGGTCGCGGCCCTCGCCGAGACCATCAACAATATGATGGATACGCTCGCGACCTTCGCCGACCAAGTGACGACGGTGGCGCGCGAAGTCGGCGTCGAAGGCCGCCTCGGTGGCCAGGCGAATGTGCCCGGCGCCGCCGGCACATGGAAGGACTTGACCGGCAACGTCAATCTTCTTGCCGCCAATCTCACGACGCAGGTGCGCGCCATTGCGGAAGTTGCCACCGCGGTGACCAAGGGTGATCTCACGCGCTCGATCCAGGTCGAGGCGCGCGGCGAAGTGGCCGAGCTCAAAGACAATATCAACACGATGATCGGCAACCTGCGCCTCACCACCGATCGCAATACCGAGCAGGACTGGCTGAAGACCAACCTCGCGCGATTCACCAATATGCTGCAGGGCCAGCGCGATCTTGCAACAGTCGGGCGGCTGCTGCTCACGGAACTGACGCCGCTCGTCAACGCTCAGCAGGGCGTCATCTACCGGATCGAAGGAGAGGAGCTGCGGCTGCTCTCGGCCTATGCCGATGACGCGATCGCCGCGCATCCCTCGACGCTGCGGCTCGGTGAGAGCCTTATCGGGCAATGCGCGCTCGACAAGCGCCGCATGCTGATCACCGATATTCCGAGGGGGTCGGTGATCTCGACTGCCCTCTTCAGCGTCGCCCCGCAGAACATTATCGTCCTGCCGGTGCTCTTCGAGAACCAAGTCAAAGCCGTGATCGAGCTCGCTTCCGTCACAGGCTTCACCACATTGCAGGTCACATTCCTCGAACAGCTCACCACCAACATCGGTATCGTGCTCAATTCCATCGAAGCGACGATGCAAACGGAAGGATTGCTCAAGCAATCGCAACAGCTCGCCGCCGAATTGCAGACGCAGCAACGCGAGCTGCAGCAGACGAACGAGCAGTTGGAGCAGAAGGCGCAGCAGCTCGCCGAGCGCAACGTCGAGGTCGAGCGCAAGAATCAGGAAATCGAACAGGCCCGCCGCGCGCTCGAGGAAAAGGCGACCGAGCTCGCGCTCACCTCTAAATACAAGTCCGAATTCCTCGCCAACATGTCGCACGAGCTGCGCACACCGTTGAACAGCATCCTGATTCTCGGCCAGCAGCTTGCCGAGAATCCGGACGCAAATCTTTCCGCGAAACAGGTCGAATTCGCGCGCACCATTCACGCCGCCGGCACGGATCTCCTCAATCTCATCAGCGACATTCTCGATCTCTCGAAGATAGAATCCGGCACGGTCACCGTCGATGCGGAGGAGATCTTCTTCACCAACCTCGTCGATATGGTCGCGCGCCCGTTCCGTCATGAAGCGGACAATCGCCAGCTGGAATTCGACGTCCATTTGGATTCGGCGCTGGGGCGCAGCATCTTCACCGATTCAAAACGCCTTCAACAGGTGCTCAAGAACCTTCTCTCGAATGCCTTCAAATTCACGGCCCAGGGTGGTGTTCGGCTCAAGGTTGCCGCGGCGCACGAAGGCTGGGGCGCCGATCATCCGATCCTCAATCAGGCGCCGGCGGTCGTCGCCTTCGAAGTCTCCGATACCGGCATCGGCATCCCCATCGAGAAGCAGAAGCTGATTTTCGAGGCCTTCCAGCAGGCCGATGCGAGCACCAGCCGCAAATACGGCGGCACGGGCCTCGGCCTTGCGATCAGCCGCGAGCTCGCCAATCTGCTCGGCGGCGAGATTCATTTGCGCAGCGCCCCCGGCGTCGGCAGCACGTTCACGCTCTACCTGCCGCTCAAATATGTCGGGCCCTCGACCGCTGGCCGGCAAACCGCGATGCCCGTCATCGCGCCGGCGCCGGCGACGATCCATGTGCCGCAGGAGCGGATCGTCGAGCCGGTCGACGACGATCGCCTCGAGATCGCGCCGGGCGATCCGATCCTGCTCATTGTCGAGGATGACCCGCATTACGCGCGGATCATGATCGATCTCGCGCGCGACAAAGGTTTCAAAGTGCTCGTTGCCGGGCGTGGCGACGATGCGCTGCAAATGGCGAGGCAATATCAGCCGACCGCGGTCTCGCTCGACGTCTTCCTGCCCGACATGCTGGGCTGGAACGTCTTGAGCCAGCTCAAACAGGATCCTCTGACGCGCCACATTCCGGTGCAGATCGTCACGCTCGATGAAGATCGTCAGCACGGGTTGGCGCGCGGCGCCTTTTCCTTCGTGACGAAGCCGACGACGAGCGAAGGGCTCGCCGATGCTTTGTCGCGAATCAAGGAATTCGCGAAGCCGCGCCGCAGGCGCCTGCTCGTGGTCGAGGACAACGAGGCCGAGCGCATGAGCATCGGCGAGCTGCTCGGCCACGACGACATCGAAATCGTCAACGCCGCGCTCGGTCAGGAAGCCTTGGTGTGGCTGCGCGACGGAGCCTTCGACTGCGTCGTGCTCGATCTGCGCCTGCCGGATATGTCGGGATTCGAAGTGCTGGAGCAGATGCGCGCCGATTCGCATCTCGCCGACATTCCGGTCGTCGTGTTTACGGGGCGCGAACTCTCGCCGGACGAGGATGCGCGGCTCCATACGATGGCGCGCAGTATCGTGGTGAAAGGCGTCGAATCGCCCGAGCGGCTGCTCGACGAGACCGCGCTCTTTCTGCATCGGATCGTCACCGATCTGCCGCCGGAAAAGCAACGCATGCTCGAACGGCTCAATGGATCGGACGAGGATCTCGTGGGCCGCACGGTTCTGCTCGTCGATGACGATTCGCGCAATATTTTTGCGCTCTCGAGCGTGCTCGAGCGACGCGGCATGAGGGTGCTCACGGCAACGACGGGCAGTGAAGCGATCGCGCTTGTCGAGCAGACGCCCGACCTCGCGATCGTTCTCATGGACATTATGATGCCCGAAATGGACGGTTATCAGACGATCGAAAGGATACGCAGCAATCCTGACTGTCGTCGCCTGCCGATCATCGCCCTGACGGCGAAGGCCATGAAGGGAGACCGAGAGAAATGTCTCGAGGCCGGCTCGTCGGATTATCTCGCCAAGCCGGTCAATACGGAACAGCTCCTCTCGGCTCTGCGCACCTGGCTGCATCGGTAGGGCGCCATGACAGCGAGCGACAAGGTCAACGTTCTCCTGGTCGACGATCAGCCCGCCAAGCTGCTCGCCTATGAAGTGATCTTGCGCGAGCTCGGCGAGAATCTGGTCAAGGCCTCGTCCGGCCGCGAGGCGCTCGAGATCCTGCTCAAGATGGATGTGGCGATCGTTTTGATCGACGTCTGCATGCCGGAACTCGACGGGTTTCAGCTCGCTGCGATGATCCGCGAACATCCGCGCTTCGAGAAGACGGCAATCATCTTCATTTCCGCCATCCTTCTCTCCGACGTCGATCGTCTGCGCGGCTATGAAATGGGCGCGGTCGATTACGTGCCGGTCCCGGTGATTCCCGAAGTCTTGCGCGCCAAGGTCAAGATTTTCGCCGAGCTGCATCGCAAAACGCGGCAGCTCGAGCGAATGAACATCGAGCTCGAACGGCGAGTCGAGCAGCGTACCGCCGATCTCGTCGCCTCGAATTTGCGCCTCCTCGAAAGCGAATGGCGCCGCTCTCTGGCTCTCGCGGCAGGTCAGATGGGCTCCTGGGATTGGGATGTCGTCAGAGGCGAATGGATCTGGGACGAGGGGCAATATCGCATCTTCGGCGTCGACCCGGCCGATTTCTCGGTCTCCCTCGAGAACATCAAAAAGCTGGTGCAGCCCGAAGATTGGGAACGATTGACGGGCGAGGTCGCCGCCATCCCGCGGAGTGAAAATACCTATCAGTCGGAATTTCGCATCCGCCGTCCTAGCGGGGAATTGCGCTGGTGCATCGGAACCATGACGCTGAGCTTCGGCCCGGATGGAAAGATCGTGCGGCTCGGCGGCGTGACCATCGACATCACGGACCGCAAGGAGGCGGAGGAGCACCAGGCCTTATTGGCGCGCGAGGTCGACCACAGGGCGCGCAATGCGCTCGCCGTAATTCAGTCGATCGTGCGGCTGACCCGGGCGAAATCCATAGAGGAATATAAGGACTCGGTCGAAGGCCGGATTACGGCCTTGGCGCGCGCGCATACGCTTCTTTCCGAATCGCGCTGGCATGGCGCCGATCTCTCGACGCTCGTCACCGAAGAATTGGAGCCCTATCGCGCCAATCACGGCGAGCGGATCGTCAGCTCCGGTCCAGCCGTCTCGCTGCAACCCTCCGTCGCGCAGACCCTCGCGCTCGCCTTGCATGAACTTGCCACCAATGCCGCCAAATATGGCGCGCTTTCGGTCGATTCGGGCAAGCTCAGCGTGACCTGGGACGACAAGCTCGATTCACTTGTGCTCGAATGGAAGGAAGTGGGCGGGCGGCCGGGACCGCATCCCTCGCCGCGCGGCTTCGGCATGAAGCTGATCAGCACCAGCATCGACCAGCAATTGTCGGGCAAGGTGAAGTTCGATTGGGACTCGGACGGGCTCAGGTGCACGATCGCGATACCGCTTGAGAAGCCGGCGAGCCTCTCCGGGCAGATCGCGCGTAAATTGAATGAAGTCGGCGAGCCCGACCACAAAACCGCCGCCCGGCTTCGCGTGCTTCTTGTCGAGGACGAGGCGCTCGTTGCAATGATGATGTGCGAATTCTTGGGCGAGCTTGGCTGCTCCATCGATGGTCCGCACAGCAGCGTGGCGGCGGCGCTCGCAGCCGCAGAGCACGAAGACATCGACTTCGCGCTGCTCGACATCAATCTTGCTGGCGAGCTCGTCTATCCGGTTGCTGACCGGCTGCGCGCCCGCGAAATGCCCTTTGCCTTCGTCACCGGCTACGATCTCGACAGCGTCGAGGAAGGCTTCAAACACGCGCCGATTCTGCAAAAGCCGGTGAGCAAAGACTTACTTAAGACTGCGCTGACCTCGCATATGAATGGCGAGCCCTTGACAGGCGACGTGCTTGTACCTGCTGTGCCGCCCGGGCGTGCGCTCAAGAAGGTTCGCAATCGGCAGATTGCTTGAGACCGGTCGCCGAGAGCCATTGCTCAGCACGCGATAATCCGCATTCGAAGCGGGAGCCACACTTTCACCATTCTCATTGCTTCGTCTTAAGGCGACGAACGAGGGGCAGCCGTGCACGGAACGATGTATTCGAAGGCGGGCGGTGCGATCAGCCTACCGGCGGGCCGTCGCTCTGTCCTTCGCGTGCTCGGCGCGCGTCTTCCGCGCCGCTGGCCGATGCGCTTGGGCGCCGTCGTCGGCCTTGCTCTTGCAGGCTTCCTTTTGCTCGCCGGGTCCGGCTTGCGTCCGGGACCGCAGGTCGTCTGCGGGTGCGTTCTTCCGCCGATACCCAATCTATTGGCGCTCGAAGTTGGTGGGCGCTTCTTCGATCAAAAGAATTATCAGGCGGCTGCCGGTTTCTTCGATGATCTGCTGCGCGATCCGAATTCCGCGGCAATTTATGCCGAGGCGCTTTACGGCCGCGGCCTCAGTCGGAGCGCTATGGGCCAAAAGGACGCCGGCACCAGGGATATGGACGCCGCCCGCAAGCTCAAGGCCGATGTGGCCTATGATTTCGAGCGTAGCGTAATCGACCCGTTCCGCGTCGTACCGCGTCCGGGCCTCATCAAATGATATAGGTTTAGATCGCGCCCGCGATATCGGTCATAAAAGCCTTGCGGCCTCGAGGCTGCATTGGCATGATCATTTTGCGGCTGCCTTGCTGATCGAGACAGCAGGTCGCGAAACATCGCGGGATGCTCGCCCGTTACTTGCCTTGACAGCCGCAGGAGGCCGCGCTCGTCTCGCGAGCCGGGGCAGGGAGAAGTCCCATGGCAAAAGGTCAGATTCGCAGCACCAAGGAAGCCAAGAAGCCGAAGAAGGAAAAGCCGAAAGTCGCAGCGGCGTCCATGAAGGACACCAAGAAGAAATAGCGATTGGCTTTCGAAACGAACCCGCGGCGCCGCGGCTCACGCTCGCGGAGCGCTGGACATTCGCCCTATGATCCGGCGGCAATGACCGCCTCGAACGCCGCTTCCGCTTCGAGATTGGCACGGTCGCGGCGGATCGTTGCGACCGCGAGTTTTCGTCCGTCGCGGTAATAGGCGACTTGGCAGTCGCGCGCGTTCACATCGCCTTCGGTCTCGGTCCGGTCCCATTTTTCGGCGTGACCGGAATAGCGGATCGAAAGATCGTAGTGCTGGCTCCAGAAGAAGGGTACCGCGCCGTAGACTTGGCGGCGACCGAGCATGTTGAGCGCCGCGACTTGGCCCTGCCGCTCGGCCACGACCCAATGTTCGACGCGAATGCGATCCTTGGTGAGCGGGTCGGGCCAACGTGCGATATCGCCGGCGGCGAAAATGCCGGGCGCGCTCGTCTCGAGATATTCATTGACGCTGATGCCGCGGTCGATGGCGAGGCCTGCCTGTTCGGCAAGGGCGATCGCCGGGCGAACGCCAATTCCGATCACGACGAGCTCTCCCGGCAAGCTCTTGCCGCTCGCCAGCCGAACGGCTTCCGCGCCGACTTCGGCGACGCTTTCGCCGAGATGAAAGACGACCCCGTGATCCTCGTGAATGGTGCGGATGAGATCGCCGATCTGCGGCCCCATGACTCGTTCGAGCGGCCTCGTTTCCGGGCCGACGACATGGACTTCGAGGCTGCGCGCGCGCAAAGAGGCCGCGACCTCGAGGCCTATGAAGCTCGCCCCGATCACCACGGCGCGCTTGGCTCTTTCCGCCGCGGCGATGATAGCGCGGCTGTCGGCGAGGCTGCGCAGGTAATGGACGTGCGGCCGGTCCGCGCCGGGCACGTTCAGCCGGACCGGCTCGGCGCCGGTCGCGAGGAGAAGCGCGTCATAGGAGAGGCGGCTGCCGTCCGCCAGCGTGACGGAGCGCCCGGTGGGATCGATGCCGAGCGCACGAGTGCCGAGGCGCAAGTCGATCGCATGATCCTCGTAGAATTCGCGCGGCCGCAGCGGCACCCAGTCTTCCGGCGCCGTGCCCGCGAGAAAATCCTTCGAGAGATTAGGCCGGTCGCACGGCACGGATTGGTCTGCGCCGACGAGCGTTAGGCGGCCGGCAAAACCTTGCCGGCGCAGCATTTCGGCCGCCGCATTGCCGGCACCGCCAGCACCCAAGATGACGATCGACTGCGGGACGCCGGGACCGGCCGGAATCGGCGACGGCCTGGGACTCTCGCGCTTTTCCGAGACGAAGAGCCTGCCGTCGCGCCGTTCGACGCGCCAGCAGGCGATCCTTTCGAGCGCCGGGGCGCGCAGCGCCTCCCCCGTGCGCAGGCTGAAACATGCATGGTGCCATGGGCAGCGCACCGTATCCTCGACCAGGATCCCCTCGGCGAGCGGGCCTTGGTAATGCGAGCAGAGCGCGCCGATGGCGAAAATTTCATCGCCGCGCCTGGCGAGCAGCACCGGCTCTTCGCCGACATGGCCGAACAACATCGCGCCATCGGCGATTTCCGCGACGCCCTGGCTGAGATCGGGTCCGCTGAGCTTCTGTTCTTCGCTCATCTTGTCCTCCCGCTTGCTGGGCTCGGCGATTTGGAACCGTCAGCTCTCGAGCCCGGCTCGCCTTAGCGCCACCTTCGAGACAGCGGCCCAGTCCTTCTCGGCCTCGCCGTGGCCGATGGCGTCGACGAAATTGTCGCGCAAAATTCCGGCGAAGGGGAGTGGCGCGCCGGCCTCTTCGCTTGCCGCAAGCGCGAGGCGTACGTCCTTGAGGCCCAATGCGAGCTTGAACCCTGCTTCATCGAATGCGCCCCTTAAGATCGCCGGCCCGTAGACCTTATAGGCCGGAGCGGCAAAGAGAGTCCCGGTGATCACTTCAATGAGCTTATGGGGGTCGATGTCGTGACGCCGGGCGAGCGCGACCGATTCCGACATGGCTTCGATCGCGGAAGCCAGCAGGAAATTCGTGGCGATCTTGATGAGATTGGCCTGGTGCGGCTGGGAACCGATCGTCCAGGTCGCCTTGCCCATGGCCTCGAGCAGAGGCGCAACACGCCGGATGTGGGCGGGGTCGCCCGCTGCGAGAATATGAAGATCCCCGGCCGCCGCGACATCCGGACGGCCCAGCACCGGTGCTGCGACATAGGCGAGGCCGCGTTGGGCGTGGATCTCTTCGAGTCGGCGCGAGAAGGCGACGGAAATCGTGGCCGAGACGATGTGCACAAGATCGCCCCGCGCGCCGTCGAGCACGCCCGGCCCGAGAATTACCGATGCGATGGTCGCATCATCGGCCAGCATCGTGACCACGGCTTCGCCCTGAAAGGCGTCCTGCACGCGCTCGACGACGATCGCGCCTTCCCTGGCGAGCTTTTCCGCTGGGCCGCGCGAACGGTTCCAGACCTTAAGCTTATGGCCGGCCTTGACGAGCTCCGAGGCCATGCCTGAACCCATCGCGCCGAGCCCGATGAAACCAACGTCCATATTCGCCTCCTGATCGGCCCTGCCGCAAACTTGGGCGCGTGCAGGAGAAAGTCACCCCCGGCACAGATTTTCGTGAACGCCGGAGAGAAATGGCGCACGCTTGACATTGCGGCGCATATGGCTGAGGCCGAGCGATCATTCGGGGCCGGCGATCTCGGGTTTGGTTACCGGGCTGGCTCGCCGCTGCACAGACGATTGAGAAAGCCTTGTCCCACGAACTTGACAATGAAGCCGCGTCCTTCGGCGCCGAACGGGATCTCGATCCGCAAGATTGGGATCAGTTCAGCAAGGAAGCGCACCGCGGCCTCGATCTGATGATCGATTATCTGCGGCGCGTGCGAAGCCGCAAAGTCTGGCAGCCGGCACCCGATTCCGTGCGTGAGCGATTTCGTGCGTCTCTGCCGCACGAGGGCCGGCCGCTCGCCAGTCTGATCGATGAATTTGCCGATTCGATGCTGCCTTATGCGAATGGCAATCTCCATCCTTTGTTCATGGGCTGGGTGCATGGCGCCGGCACGCCGGTGGGCATGGTGGCCGAAATGTTCGCCGCCGGAATGAATGCCAATTGCGGCGGGCGCGACCATATCGCGATCGAAGTCGAAAAAGAAATCGTGCTCTGGCTCTCCGAGGCGTTCGAATTTCCGCGCGAAGCTTCGGGCGTCTTCGTCACCGGCACGTCGATGGCCAATCTCGTTGCCGCTGTCGTCGCCCGCACTGGTGCACTGGGCGAGCCGATCCGCCGGTCGGGATTGCGGCAAGCGCAGGGCCAGCTCGTCGGCTACGCCTCGCAAGAAGCGCATGGCTCGATCGAGCGCGCTTTCGAGATCGTCGGCATCGGCTCGGCCTATTTGCGGCGCATCCCGGTCGATGCGGGACGTTCGATGAAAATTGACGCACTGAGCGCGGCAATTGCAAAGGATCGTGCCGAGGGGCTCGTGCCTTTCCTCGTCGTCGGATCGGCCGGAACCGTAAATACTGGCGCGATCGACGAACTCGACGCGCTTGCCGATTTTTGCGCGAAGGAAGATCTGTGGTTTCACATCGACGGAGCTTTCGGCGCGCTCTGCGTCCTTTCGCCGGCGCTGAAGCCCCTGGTCAAAGGGATCGAGCGGGCCGATTCGATTGCACTCGATTTCCATAAATGGCTGCATGTTCCTTACGATGCAGGCTTCTTCCTCTGCCGGCATCCGCAAATCCATCGCGAAACTTTCATGAGCACGGCGGCTTATCTCGCGCGCGCCCCGCGCGGACTTGCCGCGGCCGACATTTGGCCTTGCGATCTCGGTCCCGATCTGTCGCGCGGCTTCCGGGCGCTGAAGACCTGGTTTACCTTCCAGGCCTATGGCACGGAGCGGCTCGGCGCGGCGATCGCGCAAACCTGCCGCATTGCCAAACATCTCGAAGCGCTCATCGCGGGTTCGGAGCTCTTCGAGCTGCGCGCGAAAGTGAGGCTCAATATCGTCTGCTTCAGCGTCAAAGGCGATGAAACCGGCGAGATCAATCGCGAGCTCGTCATGGATCTGCACGAATCCGGAATAGCCGCGCCGTCGATCACCCGGCTCGAAGGCCGGCCGGTGATCCGCGCCGCGATCGTCAATCATCGCACGCGGGCAGCCGACATGGAGACTTTTGTGGCGGCCGCCGAGGCGAGTGCGAGGCGCATTCGCGCGCGCGCGAGGGAGCGGATGTAAGTGAGGCATCTCGCCGAGAGGGCTGCTTTGGCCAGTTGTCGGCGGCCCCGCCAGCGCGTATCACGCTCGCCGAGGTGAGGCGACGGCAAGCATGGTTCTCCTGCGATCGATCCTGTTCAACCTTTGCTTTTACGCGCTCATGATCCTGCTGATGATCCTGGGCCTGCCGGTGCTGTTCGCCGGCCGTCGTGCGATCGAGGATCACGCGCGGTTGTGGGCGCGACTCTCGCTCAGCCTGCTTGAACATGTGTGTCATCTTAGGGTCGAATTTCGCGGTCTCGAAAACCTTCCCGAGGGTGCGACGATTATCGCCGCGAAACATCAATCCTTTCTCGATGTGCTCGCGCTCATACTCCGGGCGCGCGATTTTGCCTTCGTCTATAAACGCGAGCTCGGATTCATTCCGCTGTTCGGGCTCTATCTGCGCAACAGCGAGCAGATCGCCATCGACCGGGCCAAGCGCGGCAGCGCTTTGCCGCAAATCATCGCCGCCGCAAAAGGGATATTTGCCGCCAGACGGCAGCTTCTCATTTTTCCGGAAGGCACCCGGCGACCTGTCGGCGCGCCGCCGCGCTATAAATCGGGCGTTGCGCGCATAGCGCAGGAGACCGGCATCGTCTGCGTGCCGGTCGCACTCAATTCAGGCCTCTTCTGGCGAAGACGGGGATTCATGCGACGGCCGGGGACGGCGGTTATCGAATTCCTCTCACCGATCGAGGCCGGCCCCGACCGGGACCAGTTCATGCAAGCCCTTGAAAACCGAATCGAAACGGCAAGCGGGCGGTTGCTTGCGGAAGCCCTCGCCAAGGATCCGAGCCTTGCGGCAGGCACGGGTCTTTCTGCCACGCCGGCCTGAAATCGCCCGCCCTGGCCTCTGCCGTGCGGCTTGAGGCTTGACCTTCGGCCCGAACCGTTCGAATTTTGTTCTGACCGAATCACCTCCCATGCAGGGGGCGGCGAGATCATGACGATCGCAACACTGGGGCTTGGCGGCCTCTCGAGACAGGACCTGGATTTCTTGCAGCCCTTGCGTCTGGGACGGCGCGGGCGCGATCGCGTGCGCGACAAGCGGGATGTCGTCAGGGCCCGCGTTCCGGATCAAGCTCTCTTTATTTTACCCGCCGTGACCGATCGCCTTCCGGCCAAAGAGGCCGCGAAGCCCGCCGCGCGTGTGCGGATGAGCGAAGCCCCGCTCGAGAGTCTTGCCGGCTGTCCCTTGGCCGAGAATTTTCATTCCTGGCTCGGCAAGTCGGGGCGGCGCTATATCTGCTCGGTTTTTCCGGTCGATCCGGCTGAATTTGACGCAGGCCTACCGGATTTCGCCGATGCCGTGGTGATGGCGGTTGCGCGCGGTCCGGACGGATCGCGCCGCATCGTTTCGGCCTGCCAGTGCGAACCAGGGGCCAACCCTTATGCGCGCGAAGCCTTCAGGATCGAGGCTCTCGCCGGCAGTGCTGTCGAATGGCACGTCCATCTTCTTGCGATGGAAGCGGCAGAGAGGCACGCCATGATTGCCGATATCGAAGCGATGCGGCACAGATCGCTCCCTCGGAGCGAAGGGCGCGGCGACAAGTTCATGTGATAGGCTCCTGCTCGAGCCCTGTCCCGAGCTGCTCGCGCCGGGCCTCGGGTTTCCTCGAAGCATTTGCTCAGAACACTCGCTCAGAGCGCTTGGTCGGCACACTTGGCTTCGAGCCTCTCGGCCAGCCATGCGAGCGTTGCATCGAAAATGCCGAGTTCCGCAAGATGGGCTTGTGTATTGCGCACATAGTCGGGATTGGCGCCGGAGACGCCCTTTCCCTGCAGCACGAGCCTTTCGACCTCCTCGCGGGCAAGCCGGCCGGCATATTGGCCATGCCGGCGGTCGACGCAGTAGGAGAGCGCCGTCACGCAGCGTCCGTCCTCGAGTCGAGCGCGCAGATGCAATTCGCGATAGACGAGCGTGACTTGTTCGCGCCCCCGCAGATAGGCAATGGTGGCGGCGGCTTCACTTTCGGGCACGCGGAAAGCGATGCCCTTGCACGACCCGCCGCGGTCGAGGCCCAGAACGAGCCCGGGTTCATCGGGCGTTCCGCGATGCACGTGCGAATAGACGCAGAGCGCGCGATGATAGCCGCGCACCGTTGCGACGCGCTTTTCGACAAAGGAAAATCCCGGCCGCCACATCAGCGAGCCATATCCGAAAACCCAGAGATCCATTCGCAATTCGTTATTTGCGGGCGCGCGGCAGCCCAGCACGAGCCAGCGCGACGCGAGCCACGCCGTAATTTTCAAATTTGGCCACGATCTTAGCGCATGTCCAGCGCTAAGGAGGAGGCATGTCCGTCGAAGCTGTGTCGGTGCCGAAATCGCGCTGGAAGGTGCTCCGTCGCATTGCCGGGGCGCTCGCTATCGCTCTGCTTGTCGCGCTCGGCTGGACATTGCTCTGGCGCCTTGCCGCGCGGCAGAGCGAGCGAATCATCGATGCCTGGATCGTGCGCGAGAGGAGCATCGGGCGCAATTGGTCTTGCCCGGATCGTAAGGTTCAGGGCTTTCCCTTCGCGATCGAGATTTCCTGCGCGAAGCCGGCCTTCGACGGCTTGATTTTCGGAGAGCATTTCGCCGGCGGTCTCAATGGCTTTAACGCGACCGCCGTGGTCTATCATCCGAGCGCCGTAAGAATTGCGCTCGCCTCGCCATTTTCCGTGCGCTCCGACGACCGCAGGACCGCCCTCGATCTTACCTGGGACGATCTCGATGTGGTTCTCGATGGCTTGCCGCAGAATATCTGGCGCGTCAGGATCAAGGGCGACCGACTCTCCTTGCGCGGTAATTTCGAAAATGCAGGCCTCGTCATGGGTGCGGCCGGACATCTTTCGGCGGATGCGGCGGCTCGTCCCGATCAGACCGACAGTGCCTATGATTTCACGCTCGCGGTCGGCGACGCCGGCCTGCCGGATCTCGACCGTTTGCTCGGCGTGAGCCTGCCGACTCAGATCAGCGCCCAAGGCACGCTCACCAAGGCACGCTTCGACCCGGGTCTCGACGTAACGCAAAACGTCGACAATTGGCGCGCCGCCGGGGGCCGGCTCGATATCGTCGATGCAAATCTCAGTCATGGCGACATCAAATTCGACGCGCATGGTTCGCTCAGCCTCGATAATGCGCACCGCCTCGAGGGCAAGCTCGACACCAAAAGCCGCGGGCTCGAGCCGATGTTGCTGAGACTCGGCGTCAATCCGACTTTGGTGAGCGCCGGCGCGCTGCTCAGCAGTTTCATTACCGGCGATTTGCCGAGCAACCAGAAGAACGAGACGGCGGATCTCGTCGTCTCCATCGGCTTCGACGATGGGCGGATATCGATCGGCCCGGTGAAGACCTCGGCGCACGTGCCGCCGCTTTATTAGACACCTCCCACTTGCCCCGACAAGCCGCGGAGCGGGCGCAGATCCGGGGCCCAGGGGCAGAGGCTCCGGCCCCTGGATCCTGGCTCGCGCTCTGCACCCGCAGGGAAAGTGTCCGGGACGTTAACTCCCGTTCTCCTCGCCTGTCCTGCGGCCGAAATCGGGGGCCGCCGTTTCCTGGCCCTCGGCGATGATGCCGCGCCGTATCGCGCGCGTGCGCGTGAAGAGATCGAAGAGGCCCTTGCCGTCGCCGTTCCGGATCATGCGCTGCAGAGCCGTGAGATCCTCCGTAAAACGGCCGAGCATTTCGAGCACGGCCTCGCGATTGTTCAAGAACACGTCGCGCCACATCGTCGGGTCGGAGGCGGCGATACGGGTGAAATCGCGAAAGCCGCCGGCCGAGAATTTGATGACTTCCGATTGCGTCACCGTTTCGAGGTCGGCGGCCGTGCCGACGATATTATAGGCGATGAGATGCGGCACATGGCTCGTGATCGCCAGTACGAGATCATGATGCGCGGGGTTCATGATCTCGACATTGGCGCCTGCCGCCGTCCAGAATTCGGCGAGACGCGCAACGGCTTTCTGATCGGTTCCTTCGGGCGGCGTCAGAATGCACCAGCGATTGCGGAAAAGCGTGGCAAAGCCCGCATCGGGTCCGGATTCCTCCGTGCCCGCCACGGGGTGGGCGGGGACGAAATAGACGCTTGCCGGCACGCGCTTGGAAATGGCGGTAATGACGGCGCCTTTGACCGAACCGGCGTCGGAGAGGATCGCGCCGGACTTGAGATGCGGCCCGATCTCTTCCGCGACCCCGCCCATTGCGCCGACCGGGACGCAGAGAATGACGAGATCGGCGTCTTCGACAGCCGAAGCGGCGGACGTCTCGACAGTGTCGGCGAGGCCGAGCTTGACGGCGCGGCGGCGCACGTCTTCGGACCGATCGGCGACGACGATCCGGCCGGCAAGATTCTTCCGCCGGGCGACGCGCGCAATCGACGATCCGATGAGGCCGAGGCCGATAATTGCGAGGCGTTGGAAGAGAGGCGCCGGCAGTGGCGCCCCGAGACCATCAGGCACGCGGACCGTCCTTGCCTTTGAATTGCGCGAGTGCGGCAACAACAAGCCGATTGGCTTCCTCGGTGCCGACGCTGAGCCGCAGGCAGTGCGGCAGACCATAGGACTCGACCGCGCGCAGGATCAGCCCGCGCTCGGTGAGATAAAGGTCGGCCGCGCGCGCCTCGTTCGCATCGGTGAAATGGATGAGCAGGAAATTGGCGGCGCTCGGCGTGACGCCAAGTCCAAGCGCCGCAATCTCGCGCGCGAGCCAGGCGCGCCAAGTCTTGTTGTGGGCAATCGACATCTCCAGATGCGCGGCGTCGCCGAGCGCCGCAATCCCCACTTCCAGTGCCGGGCGGCTGACATTGAAGGGTCCGCGCAACCGATCGACCGCATCGCAAATATGTGCGGGTCCATAGAGCCATCCGAGCCGCAAAGCGGCGAGCCCGTAGATCTTCGAGAACGTGCGTGTCATCACCACATTCTCGTTCGCCGAGACGAGCTCGATTGCGGGCGTATAGTCCGGCTCGGTCACATATTCGGCATAGGCGGCATCGATCACCAGGAGAACATGGCGCGGCAGAGCGGCGGCGAGCCGTTTGATCTCGGCTGCGTCGAGATAGGTGCCGGTCGGATTGTTCGGATTGGCGAGAAAGACAATCCTGGTGCGCGGCGTGATCTTGCCGAGGATCTCGTCGACGCTTGCCGTCAGATTTCTTTCCTTGGCGATGACGGGCGTTCCGCCGGCGGCGAGCGTTGCGATCCGATAGACCGCAAAGCCATGTTGCGTATAAATGCTTTCGTCGCCGGGTCCGATAAAGGCATAGGCGAGGAAGAAGATCAGCTCGTCGGAACCCGCGCCGCAGACGATTCGCGCCGGATCGAGCTTATGGCGTGCGCCAAGCGCTTCGCGCAGTGCGCGCGCCGAGCCGTCCGGATAGATCGAGAGCGTCTCGACGCATCGGACGTATGCCTCTTTCGCCAAAGGTGAGGGGCCGAGCGGCGTCTCGTTCGACGACAGCTTGTAGATCTTCACATGAACCGGCGCGCTGCTCTTGCCCGGCACGTAGGGGTCGATGGCGAGCACGCCGGGGCGCGGCTGTGGTCGCGCGCCGCTATCGGATGAACTCATGTCGCGCTCCCGGAGCGGGCTTCATTTGCCGGCCGGCTGAAATCGAAGCGCGCCGCATGGCTGCCGATCTCGGCAAAATCCGCGCCTTTCGGCAGGATTTCGCGCACATTGAGCGCGTTCGGCGCGGAAATCAGAAGGGCATGATCCGCGACGCTGATGATCTCGGCGCCCGCGTCGGAAATCCTGCCAGGCAGGGCGTCGTCCCAGCGCTCCAGCGTGACCGAATAGAGCATGACGTCGCGCGCCGCCCCATCCGACAGGGGCTTGGCGAGCACGAAGAGCGGCATGCCGGCGGGGTGGTCGCGGCGCTCGACGAAAGGAAGCCGCGCGATGATCTGCGGGGCAGCAGGCTCGGTGAGGGGCGTCCACCAGGGCCCCGCCGCTGCCTCGACCGGAACGAGCCCAAGGTCGCCCTGCGAACCGGAGACGGCATCGATCACGCCGCCGATCCCGAGATGAGGAACGAAAGGAACCGTGAAGCCGAAATGGAAGCGGCAGCAGTCGCGCATGGGCGCATCGCCAGCCGAGACATCGCCATGCACGGTATAGGGCGCTTGGACGAAGGTGAAGGTCGAGATGATGATCCGCCAGACGCTCTCGACCGTATCGAGCGGCAGGATGCCTTTATGGCGCGCGACGAGCCGGCGCATCATGTCGGCTTCCCGCCCGGGGCGGAAAGCGGAGCCGGAGCCGCTGCGGGATTTCGCCGCGATCAGCCGGTCGATGATCTCGCCGCGCTCGATCAAGATCTCGTGCATGCGTGCGTCGATGCGGTCGATCTCGGCGCGGAGATCGGCGAGGGTTTCTTGTGTCGGTCGGTCGAGCATGGCCATGAATCGTGTCGCTTCTCATAGAGCCAAATGCGCCGCCCCGAAACCCTCGACGGTTAGGCCTCTTTAATGCCCGCGAGCTTAACCACGTCGCTGGAAGCTCGGCCACATGGCGGCCTTGACACGGCATTACGCCCACTTCTACATAACGGACGTCATGTTCGCCATAGCGAACGCCGAGTGCCGAGCTCGAGCGCACGATCGGCCATTTATTCGGCCATTTATTGAAGTGAGCGCGATTGCCTTGACCATCGTCCAAAGCCCCAGAGCGATGAGCCAGCTCGAGGCCGATGCGCCGCACAGTCTCGTGGTTCGCTTCGGCGCCGATCAGCCGCTCAAAATGGACGCCGGCGTCAACTTGAGCCCGCTCTCCATCGCCTATCAGACCTATGGCGAGCTCAATGCGGCCAAATCCAATGCGGTCCTGATCTGCCATGCGCTGACCGGTGACCAGCATGTGGCCAATATCCATCCGATCACCGGCAAGCCGGGCTGGTGGCAAACGATGGTCGGCCCCGGCCGGCCGATCGACACGAATCGTTTCTTCGTCATCGCCTCCAATGTCGTTGGCGGCTGTATGGGCACGACCGGTCCGGCTTCGACCGATCCTGCAACGGGGCGCGCCTATGGGCTGGATCTGCCGCTCGTCACCATCCGCGACATGGTGCGCGCGCAGGCCATGCTGATCGACCATCTCGGCATCGAGTCGCTTTTCTGCGTCGTCGGAGGCTCGATGGGCGGCATGCAGGTTCTGCAATGGGCAGCCAGCTATCCGCAGCGCGTCTTTGCCGCCATGCCGATCGCTTCTGCGGCGAAACATTCTTCGCAGAACATTGCCTTTCACGAGGTCGGACGGCAGGCGGTCATGGCCGATCCGGAATGGCGCAATGGCCGCTATCTCGACGAGGGTACGAGTCCGACGAAGGGACTGGCGGTGGCGCGCATGGCCGCGCATATCACTTATCTTTCCGATGAGGCGCTGCAGCGCAAGTTCGGGCGCAATTTCCAGGATCGCGAAGCGCCGACCTTTTCCTTCGACGCCGATTTCCAGATCGAGAATTATCTGCGCCACCAAGGCACGACCTTCGTCGATCGGTTCGACGCCAATTCCTATCTCTACGTCACCCGCGCCTGCGACTATTTCGATCTCGCGAGCGATTACGGCGGCTCGCTCGCCGCCGCCTTCAAGGGAACGAAGACGCGCTTCTGCGTCGTCTCCTTTACCTCGGACTGGCTCTATCCGACCTCCGATTCGCGCGCTATCGTTCATGCCTTGAATGCGGCGGCGGCCTCCGTCTCCTTCGTCGAAATCGATACGGATCGCGGGCATGACGCGTTTCTGCTCGACGTTCCGGAATTCATCACGACGACTCGCGGCTTTCTCGATGCGGCCGCCCGCGCCCGCGGCTTGGCAGGGAGCTGAGCTTGGCCGAAGGGGGGACCCGGCGCGATGCGCTCTCGCGCACCGCCCGCATCGATCTTCTGATCGTCGCCGACATGGTCGAGCAAAGGAGCCGCGTGCTCGATGTCGGCTGCGGCGACGGAACGCTTCTGCGCTTGCTTGCCGAGGAACGCGGGGTCGACGGGCGCGGCATCGAGCTTTCCCAGTATGGCGTCAATCATTGCGTCGCAAAGGGCCTGTCGGTCGTCCAAGGCGATGCCGATACGGATCTTGCCGATTATCCGGACGACGCCTTCGACTATGTCATCCTCTCGCAGACATTGCAGGCAACCCGTCAGCCGCGGACGGTTTTGGAACATATGTTGCGCATCGGACGGCGGGCGATCGTCTCCTTTCCGAACTTCGGCCATTGGCGGGTACGCGGGCAAGTCGCCTTCAAGGGGCGCATGCCGGTGACAGACTGCCTCAATGTGCCCTGGTACGAGACGCCGAACATTCATCTTTGCACGGTGCGTGATTTCCTTGCGCTCGTGCGCGAGATCGGCGCCAGAACCGAGCGCGGCATTGCGCTCGACCGGTTCGGCCGTCCGATGCTCGACGGTGCTCCTTGGTGGGTCTTGAACCTGCTCGGCGATCAAGCCGTCTTCCGCCTGTCGCGGAAGGGATGAGTGCGGTCAGGGAATGGCGGCTTTGGCGCGGGCGATCGCTTCGCGCACGAGGTCGCGGCCTTCCTCGGCATTTCCCCAGCGCAGGATCTTCACCCATTTGCCGGGCTCGAGATCTTTGTAATGGGCGAAAAAATGCTCGATCTGCTGGATCGCGATCGGCGGCAGATCGGTGTAATCGCGCACTTTCTCGTAGCGCTGGGTGAGCTTCGGCGAGGGTACCGCGAGAATCTTTTCGTCTTTGCCGTGTTCGTCCTGCATGAGCAGCACGCCGATAACCCGGCAATTCATCACCGCGCCGGGAATGATCGCGCGTTGATTGGCGATGATAACGTCGCAAGGATCGCCGTCCTCCGACAAAGTATGCGGAATGAAGCCGTAATTGCCGGGATAGCGCATCGCCGTATAGAGAAACCGGTCGACGAAGAGGACGTCGGCGCGCTTGTCGAGCTCGTATTTGATCGGCTCGCCGCCGATCGGCACTTCGATGACGACATTGACGTCGTCGGGCGGGTTGTCGCCGATCGCGATCGCATCGAGGCGCATAAGATGCTCCACAGCTTGCCGAATTGGGGTGCGCCGGCGAAAGTTCCGGGCGCTAGTCGAAGGCGAAGGCGACGCGCTCTCTGAGCTCGGTCCCGAATCGCTCATAGGCGCGACGCACGATCTTGCCGCCAAGCCGACGGTAGAAGCCCAGCGCCTGTTCGTTGTCCGCGAGCGCCCAAACCAGGAAAGAACTATAGCCGTGTTCGGCCAAATCCTTGCGCGCCGCCGAGAAGAGCCTTTTCCCGAAGCCGAGGCCCTGGAATTCCGGCGCGATATAAAGCTCGAAAATTTCGCCGCCATAGGCGAGGGCTGGAACGCGATTGCGCCCGTAGCTGGCATAGCCGCCGATTGATTCGTCGAAATCCAGCACCACGAGCCGCGAGCGGCGGACGATCGCCGAGCGCCACCAGGCCGGACCTCGCCGCGCGATCATTCTCTCGAGTTCGCGCCCGGGGATTATGCCGCGATAAGCGTGCCGCCAGGCGCAATCATGCACCTCCGCAATCGCCTCGGCGTCGCTCTCTCTTGCATCGCGGATGGTGATGAGTGTCTCGGCCATAGGCCAATGTTAGGCCTGCTTCGGCTCGCGCTGCAAGAACTTCTTGGACGCGGCGGAGGGCATTCTCGCCATCTGCCGGAACGCTCGAAGGTCAAAGAAATTTGAATTTGCCTGCGGCGCCGGCGCAACGCGCGAATCAGGCGCGCCGCTAGCGCCCTCCTACGATCCGAGAAATCGGTTGAGGAGAAGAAGCACGCCGAGCAGGACAAAGCCGGTAATCAGGCTCCCGAGAATGAGCTTTTTCTCGATCGGCAGGAGCGGCTCGCGCGGCGCCTGCTCGAGTTCTTTGCGCAGGTCGTTTTGTGACATTTCGATCTCCTACAGGAGCCGGCTCAGCCGGCGAGCGGCGGTTTGACGCCATGGAAAAAGAGCCAGGAGATGACGAACCCGACCCAGATGATGAAGCCGAAGAGACTGACGATATAGACGGCGGCGAGCTTACCGATGCCTTCTTCCCAGAGCTTACGGAAATTCGACAGGACGCCGATTGAGAAAAAGGTGAGCACGAAGAAAATGACGCGGAAATTATTAGCTTCGCCGATTGCCGAGGTGAGCTGCGTCGCCTGGCTCTTGCCGAGGCTCAGCGCCAGCGCGAGCCCGATCACGAAGGTCAGGACGAAGCCGAAAACGAACTTGGGGAATCGCTCATAGATTTCCGCGAGCTTGGCCCGCCCGCCGGGCGCCGTCACGTTGATATAGGTCGTCCAGATATGGGCGAGGATGAAGGCCCAGATGCCGATGAAAATGTCGATGAAGACCTTGATTGTCGTCGTGGTGCCGAGGATCCAGCCCGGCTGATAGTGCACGCCCTCAGCGGCGGATTTGGCGAGGATGAGCGATTCGGTGATGTTGCCGGCAGCGACCGCCGCTCCGTCGGTCTTGACCGCCAATCCCATCCACGCCGCGGCGACAAGCGGCTCATGCGCCAGAAAGGTCTGGGCGAGGAAGGGCAAAACCAGGACTTCGACCACCGCGAAGACGACGACGAGCGAGGAGACGAGGACCGCAACTTGCGGCCGCGCGCGAATTGCTCCGCCCGTCGCGATCGAAGCCGCAACGCCGCAGATCGAAATGCCCGAGGCGAGCGGGGCCGCCCATTCGCGGCCGAATCCGAACCACTGGCGAGCGACGTAATAAACGACGGCCCAATAGATCAGATAGGCCTCGATGATCGCCGCAATGCCGCGCAGAAAGACGGAGGAGGCGAGATTGAGCTTGCCGGCTGCCGTGACGGCGATGAATCCGCCGAGGATCACGATCGCGATCTTGATATAAAGTTCCGGACGGATCGCCGCTTCGAGCCAGGCTGCGAGGCGGGGGAAGAAATTGGCGATGATCAGACCGAGGATGAGCGCGACGATGTAGCCGCCCTCATTGGTGAGGCGCAAAGACCAGCCGATTCCATATTTTTTGAAGTCGGCCGGGGTCACCGCCGCGAAATGCGCATAGCTGCCGAGGGCCCAGGCGGCGTAGGCCAGCCAGAAAGTCGCGGTAAAGGCAATCGCGAAGCGGCCGATGTCTTGTCTTAGCGCCGCCACCGTCGCGCTGAGCACGCCGAGAAGGAGCAGAAAAGTCGCTACGAGCGCGGCGAGCCCGTTGAGGCCGCTGAAGGACTTTGAAAACGGCGCCAGCGCATGGGTCGGATCGGTCCAGATCTTGGTCGTCGCCGCCCAGCCGAGCAGATCGACAGTGCCGAGCGAGACGAGCGCCAGGACGAAAAAGAGAAGCCCTACGACAACCGATAGCCAATCTTCGGTGAGGGTCGGGACGGTTGCGGTCTGAGTTCGGGCGGCAGTTGTATCGGTCATCGAGCGATCCCCGTGAGCTCACCGTCGGCCATTCTGCGCGGCTTCCGGACAGAATCTGGCAGTTCGCCCCGAGACTACGCTTGGACCGGATCTATTTCAACGAAATATTTTGTATTACATCATTGTATTACATAGTTATCATGTAAATACCGAGCGAGCGGTATGCAGCGACGGGCGAGGCGCCCATCGAGGGAAGCTGTCGTGCACCAGGGACGGGGAGCGGCACTCAGCTCTGGAGATCGAGGACCGCCTGTTCCACCGCGCGTTCGATCGTCTGCCAGCGGAACGTGCCGCGTTCCGTCGCGACGACATAATCCTCAAAGCCGAGTTCGAGGAGCACGTCTTCGACCGCCTGCAACATGTCCTGAATGCTGAGCCTGCTCTTCTTGAATTGTTCGTCGGACGTAAGCGACATGCTGGTGCTCCTCACCTCATCTCGCTTTTAGTCGCGAGAAGGGTGCGCCAGGTTCATGTCGTGCGCATGAAAAATCATATGGGCTCGGATCGGTTCTCGCTCGGCGCGCGCCCGCCCTGTGCCGTAACAGGGCGTTCATCCTGTTCGCTACGATTTTATTCACTTCTTTTTGGCATTTGAAAGTAGGGCATTGGCACCGCGGCAGGTTGCGCCGGGCGCAGGAGCAATTCGGGGGAGAATTCATGTTCTACTGGTTCAGAGAAGTCGCGCCGATCGAGAAAAAGCTCAATCTCGGACTTGGATTTCTGGTTCTGGCGCTCTTGTCCTCCTTCGCTCTGCTCCTGGGCGTCAATGAAGGCTTGCTCTCAGCATCGACCGCTGTGACCATTTGCGCGTTGCTCGCCGCTTTCGCGATGCTCGCGGCCTATCTGACGTGGCAGGCCATCGCCGCGCCGCTTTCGGCAGTCGTTCAGCGCATCGAAACTTTGGCCGCCGGCGATACCGAGGCGCCGATCGCCTTCACCGACCGCAAGGATTGCGTCGGCCGGATCGCGAGGGCCATGCAGACCTTCCGCGCTGCGGCGCTCGCCAAAGCCGCGGCGGAAGCAGCAGCCGTCGAACAGCGTCGTCTCGCCGAGGAGGAGCGCCGCCGGCAGGAGATCGAAGCGCAAGGCTATATCGATGCGCATAATGCATTCGTGAGCTCGATCACCCAGGCTTTCGAACGTTTCTCAGAGGGCGACCTCACCTTCCGCCTGAATGACGCGTTCACTCAGGAATACGAAAAGATCCGCCGCGACTTCAACAAGTCGATCGAAAAGATGCAGCAGGTGATGTTGAGCGTCTCCGCCAATACCGAGGCGATTCGTTCGGGCACCAAGGAAATCTCGACCGCCGCCAACGATCTCTCGCGGCGCACCGAGACTCAGGCGGCGAGCCTCGAGGAGACGGCGGCGGCACTCGACGAAATCACCCAGACGGTGCGCAAGACGGCGCAGGGGGCGACACACGCGCGGCAAGTCGTCTCGACCGCCAAGTCGGACGCGGAAAAGGGCAGCGGCGTCGTGCGCCAAGCGATCGCCGCGATGAGCGGGATCGAGAAATCCTCGCGCCAGATCGGCCAGATCATCGGCGTGATCGATGAGATCGCCTTCCAGACCAATCTCTTGGCGCTCAACGCCGGGGTCGAGGCGGCGCGCGCGGGAGATGCCGGACGGGGCTTTGCGGTCGTTGCCTCCGAAGTGCGCGCTCTGGCGCAGCGCTCGGCGGAAGCCGCCAAGGAGATCAAGGGCCTCATCTCGACATCGACCACACAAGTCGAGCAGGGGGTCGATCTCGTCGCCGAGACCGGCAAGGCGCTGGAGCGCATTTTCGCGCAAGTCGCCGAGATCGACACGATCGTCTCAGAAATCGCAACGAGCGCCCAAGATCAGGCGACCGGATTGCAGGAGATCAATACCGCCGTCAACCAGATGGATCAGGTCACGCAGCAGAACGCCGCCATGGTCGAGGAATCGACCGCGGCCAGCCATACGCTGTCGATCGAAACAGAAGAGCTGACGCGCCTCATCGGGCGCTTCCAGGTGGGCGAAGAAGCCGTCGTGCCGATGCAGCGCAGCGCCAAGACGAAACCCGCCTTGAAAACGGTGGCGCCGCGGGGCGGGGCGGCTCCCAAGGCCGCCGCGGACGAATGGCAGGAATTCTAAAATTGCGGAGCTGCGCCCCGCTTCTCGGCGCATGGGCCGACAATGAGCGAAAGTGAGACCATGCGCGAATTGATCGCCTTCCGCATCGGCGCCCAGGAATTCTG
>Ga0070738_10001992_pt1 | contig 34804 bp, 25 predicted proteins | sample Coa_R2_2_FD_66446 | JGI IMG/M metagenome (GOLD analysis project Ga0070738, IMG submission 66446) | Surface soil microbial communities from Centralia Pennsylvania, which are recovering from an underground coalmine fire - Coalmine... | ecosystem: Environmental > Terrestrial > Soil > Unclassified ...
AGCGGGTTGAAGAATGAATTTTTAACTTAATATTTGTGATAAGTGTATCAATAGCATGTACCACCACCCCGCCAACAAAAAAAGGCAAGCCAAAAATAAGTAGAGACATAAAGCTCGTTGCTTTGTGCCATCCCATATAATTGAGCGCGCGACTTTCATAGGCCGCTTTTATCTTCTCACAGATTATCTTTCTTTCTTCTATTTGAGATAAAAACTTCTGATTTGTTTTCTCAAATCTTTCTTGTTCGTCAGCATAAAACCTTAAAGACCTCTTTTTATCACCCGCTTTGGAAACAGATTCTTCAATTTTATCTACTTCCAATTGAGGAAGAATTGTTGAGGGAATACTTTTTTTAAGTTGTTCATATTTCCCAATAACTTCTTTATATTGCTCTATTAAAGCTGCAAACTCATCGGAAGCTAAAGACATTGTCTTATCAGTTGAGGGTTGATCTTTAAAATAAAGTCTTCCTTTAATAAGCTTATCATATTGCCAAAGAAGTCTTTCGTTATGATGAAGCTCATTATTTAATTGTAAGATTTTTTCTTTAACTCTTTCAAACTCATCAATAAGTTCATTGCAAGTATATTGCTTAGTATTTATAGGAATAAGAATAGTAGGCGTCGCTGAATCAATTTTTGGATAAGATATTTTTTCAGTGGGGGTTACTTTATTATCATCGGTAACTGGATTGGGACGATTTGACATAGACATAATATTCTCCTTTTAAATGGTAAACTTCCATACGATTTTGATTATGACAGTAGATGCTTAAGAAAATATTATGTCTTTCCTTAACTGGAATATTGCGATAGGTTCGAACTTTCGACCCACCGTTCACACCCTCTGCGCTACCCACACAGTTGCTTCACCGCATTTCGGATCGCGTATTGTATGAACCAATACTTTAAATGATGCTGCTTTTAGTAGATTTTCATATTCACTTGTCGATAAAGAAGCATGATAAAGTTCTTGTCCACCATTCATACTCCATTCTTCACCTTCCTCATAGCCTGAAGTAAACGCTAATATTCCATTCGGCTTGGCATGCGATGTAAATAGCTTAAACATCTGGCGTTGACTATCCTGATCAAGGTGAAAAAAACTATGCCAGGCGAGAATAGCATCAAATTGTTGAGGTAGATTTATTTGGCGCATATCAGACACTATCCATTGTTCGCTTGGAAAACGCTTCTTACATAGCTCTATCATCTTTTTACTACCATCCACGCCCGTCACTTTAAAGCCTTTTTCAATGAAAAACCGTGCAATAGGTTCCCCCGTCCCACAACCCAAATCTAATATGGAACCACCAGCAGGAATGGAGTTGACGATTAAATTCAGGTATTCAGATTCCATAAGACTTTTAGTACGAGCATTATCATACCAATGGACGATTTCATCATAGACTTCATAAACTTTTATTTTATTCCGCTTAGTCATGTCATTCTTCTTAATTCACCAATAGTGCGTCCCGGAGAGGATTCGAACCTCCGACCTGCCCCTTAGGAGGGGGCTGCGCTATCCAACTGTGCCACCGGGACAAATCGAAATCGTAAGAGGAAATCCAGAGAAATCTATGCCGAGGGCCGGAATCGAACCGGCATGAGGTCACCCTCACCGGTTTTTGAGACCGGCGCGTCTACCAGTTCCGCCACCCCGGCATGGACTAGTAACCGCGCAAGTATAGCAGGCTGAAGCAGAAGGTCAATGCTGCGCCTATCTGCCCCTATTGTAATAAATATAATTGCTTATAATTTAAGCAGCTAGTTGTATTTGGGAAAAATTGACAAAAAAAACCAGAACAGCCAATAATGACCCAAAATTTTTAAGATAGAAAAAACATGCAAACTCGATTACCAGAACATGAGGAATTTTTATCAAACTGCAAGCAGCTTTATCAAGCTGCTCTTACAAGAGATGAAGCAACCATAAGAGCCCTTTTAAAAAAGGGCGTAGCTCTCGATGCGCGGCCTGATGACCTCCCCACATTGTTAAATTTAACCATTGCGTCCAAATTAATTTATGATGGCTATCCTGATGCTGCGGAGTTTCTACGAGCACGATTTGGCGCCAATATAAATTTTATGGCAAGAGCTTATGCTTTAGTTGGCAATCATGCAGCAGTAGAAAAATATTTTTCTCAATACGGTGCTGCAAAAAGTGCTATCGCTCGTGGTTATGCTCAAAGAAAAGAATTTGATAAAGTTAATCGTTATTTGGATAAAAATGATAAAGAAACAGCAGTATTAGTAGCGATGGTTTATGCTTCAATAGGAGAATTCACCCAAGCTAAAGCCATTTCACCGCAATCTAGTGCAAACATACAAGAAATTATAAAAGGATTAGCCATTGGGGGTTATGAGGATGAAATCGAATTTTATCAAAAAACATTTAATTTAACTCCCAAATCTCTTATTGAAAGTAAAGGAATAGGCTATGCTTTATCTGGCAAGGATGGAAAAGTTGATGTTTATTGTGCCCAATCTCCTAAAGTTATTCCTTATCTCCTGCGAGGATATACTGTTAAAGCGCAGGATAGTAAGTTACATTATTTTTCTGAAAAATATCAGATACCAATAGACATTCAATTTTTCTCCCAATCTTATCTTCTCGGCGGTCATATTTCTAAAGTAATGCATCTCGAACCTGATGCCAATATGGCTAACAATTTTTTGTTTGCTCAGCTAGTCGATAATCCTCCTATTGCCCTGCACACTTTCACCTTTATTGAAAATGAGGAATTTATCCAAAAACTCGCTGTTGAATTGAAAAAATTAAATAAGCTTCCTTATGACATAGATAAATTAATGCCGCGTGTTTTTAAAATGCGCCAATTAATAGCCCAATATGAGGTGGATTATGATGAAGCCTTAGCATTGACCTCAAAAGAAAGTGAGAATTGTATTTTTTGGTTGTTACAATGCAATGTTTTAATAAAAAGAAATCATCTCATCCGGGATATTTTCTTTTATATTATGTCTTATCTTTATCCACTTCCCCCTGGCAAAATCATCAACCTTTATGAAAAAACAACTTTTCATGTTTATAAAAAATTACTTATGTCAAACCTCACCCAATATGCTGGTAACAATAAAGAAAAGGCGGAGCAGCTCTATACAACCTGCAAAAATGCAGCTACAAAAGTCCAACTGGTAGATGCTTTAAAAGCACAAAAAGATAACGGCATTATGAAAGAATCACGAGCCTTTAGGTTAGGAAAATTCATAGGATTATTCAAAAAAAGGGGTAGCTATGAGGGGATTATTGAAACTCATCTTAATCGTTTAACTAGATGAGAATAGATTATTCCATTTCCCAAGGATTAATCATTTCTAATTGAGAAAACCACTTAAAATCGGACGTATTACGTGTAACCAACGTTAAATGAGAGTAAATTGCTGTGGCTGCAATTAAGCTATGAATGACAGGAAGAGGTTGCTTGAGATGAGCACGTAATCGCCCCCACTGATCAAGAATATGGATATCAAGGGGTATAATACGTTGTTCAATCCATGCAGGAATCTCGTGCTCAAGCCAAAGGACTAATTTCTCTTTCTTTTTCTGATCATGAATTTTTTCAATGCCAGTACGGATCTCACCAATAGTGAGGACACTAAGATATAAACTCTCATTAGGTATTTCTTCCAACCAATTAACAACACGCTGCTCTGGATTTCTTTTAACAAGCTCCGAAATGACATTCGTATCAATTAAATAACTCATATATCGATTTCTCGCGGAAGTGATTTATCACGCTCCAGCTCAAGGTCTAAACCCACTAATGGGGATTTTCTTAAAAAGTCGACAAAAGAAACTTTTGGTTTTTTGGTCAAGCGGTTATATTCTTTGACTGACAAAATAACAACCGCCGTTTTACCATGGACGGTAATATGCTGTGGGCCGTCCGAAACCGCACACTTCACCACTTCGCTGAATTTAGCTTTAGCTTCCTGTAGTTGCCAGTTGTTTTTCATGCTAAAAACCCTCTAAAACTAGCCTGACTAGTCATATTATAGCATTATTCCATTGAATTTCAAAGATTTTATCTTGCTAAATGACCTCCACTGGATCGACATCCAATACCCATTTCACCGGATGAGCAGACAGTCTTTCAATATGCTGCAGAACATTCTTTAACACCTCCTGCAATGTGCTGCGTTTATCAGCTTTAATTAATAAATGCTGACAATGTAACCCTTTTCGTTTCGCCAACAAGGCAGGCGTTGGTCCTAATAAAGTCACTTTACTTGCAGCTGAATAACATACCTCTTTGATCGCCGTTAAGAACTCATTCGCACTTTGTGCTTTATAGGATTCTGCTCGGAACAAAGCGAAATAAGAAAATGGCGGCAAAGTAGATTGTTCGCGTTCCGCTAATAAAGCTTGCGAAAAATAATGGTAACCTTGATGCAGTAATAATTGCATTAACGGATGGTCTGGATGCCGTGTTTGAATCATCACCGTCCCTGGTTTTTCCGCACGCCCTGCACGCCCTGCCACTTGTAGTAACAACTGTCCCATTTGTTCTGCCGCACGAAAATCAACGCTAAATAAACCTGCATCGGCATCAACAATTCCAACTAATGTCACGTGGGGAAAGTGATGGCCTTTTGCTAACATTTGCGTACCTAGCAGAATCGCTTTTTTTTCAGAATGAATTTGTGTCAGCAAATCTTGCATAGCACCTTTCTTTCTTGTGTTATCGCGATCAACTCGAATAATAGGTACATCCGGAAAATGTTTCAGCAATGCTTGTTCCAGCCGCTGTGTTCCTAAACCAATTGGCTGCAATGGGCTTTCATTACATTGAGCACAACGTGTTGGAATAGCATTTTTTGTATCGCAATAATGGCAATGCAACCGCGCAGGTGAATAATGATAGACCATTCGTGCCTCACAGCGTCTGCATTTCGCAATCCAGCCACATTGTGTGCAATATAAAACGGGAGCAAAACCGCGGCGATTTAGAAACAACATTACTTGATTATCAGCAGCAAGATGAGCTTGCATAGCACCCAATAATGTTTCAGATAGTCCTTCTTCTTGCGAGGTACGGCGTAAGTCAATGAGTTTGTATTCGGGTAATTGCGCAATGCCAGCGCGAACAGGTAACGATAAATAATCATAACGTTGACGTTTTACATTCAAAAAAGATTCTAATGACGGTGTTGCAGAGCCTAATACAATCGGAATGTGATTCATATTCGCACGCATGATAGCTAAATCACGTGCATGATAACGAAAACGATCTTGCTGCTTAAAAGAGATATCATGTTCTTCATCAACAATAATCAAACCTAATTGCGCAAAAGGCGTAAAAACAGCTGAGCGTGTGCCAATGACAATTTTAGCGTCACCTGAACGAGCAGCAAGCCACCCTTGTAATCGTTCCTGTTCAGAAAGTGATGAGTGCAATGACACAATGGGTACGGCAAAACGAGCCCTAAACCGTTCAATTGTTTGCGGCGTTAAACTAATTTCAGGTACTAATACTAATACTTGTTGATCTACCTGTAAAAATTCATTGATAGCACGTATATAAACTTCCGTTTTACCGCTCCCTGTGACACCATCCAGTAAAAAAATTCGAAATGTTTTTTGTGCAGCACAAATGGTATTCACAGCAACCGCTTGCGCTTCATTTAATTCAGGCGGTGTTTCAGGTGTAATAGCTATTTCCTTAGAAGTTTTCTTCACTTTCCTTTCTGCAGCTTTACCTCGTCGTAATAAAACCGGCATAGCAGCAGCCAGTACTTCCCCTAGTGAATGATGATAATAATCAGCCGCCCATTGGCATAATCGATAGATATCTTGAGGGAAAAGCGGTACATCGTCTAAAATTTCAAGAGCAGTTCGTAGTTTTTCATCAGGAATGGTTGATTCTTGCGCAACTTCAATCAAAATACCTATGAGCGTGCGGGATTGAAAAGGAACGCGGACACGAATACCAGGAATTAATGCTTTAGGATCAATAGCTTGAGGCGGTAAATAATCGAACAAACGACGCAAAGGCGTGGGCAAAGCAACGCGGAGATAAGAGGGCATCATGTGTCATTCGCTCAAAAAATCAATAGGATTGCAGTTATAATAATGATTAAAGCTGTGCGAAAAAAGGGGGAATAGGATATGGCAACTTTATCAAAAAAAGAATTAACTGATATTCTTGGCCAGATTTTTGATTTCTTAAAGGAAAAAAATTTGTTGCCACCAGGGATAAAAAATAAAGATGAGTATATAAATGACATTGCAAATAAACTTGAAGGACTGACAACAGATGATGTCAGCAAGGAAGAAGTCCAAAAATCGCTTGTACTGAGTATCATGGATCCTAAATTGATTAAAGTTTTATTTAAAGATCTGGAAAATGTTGCGCCAGACAATAGAATACAAGTGCTAGCCTCAGATTTACGTGAATTTCTCAACGAATTAACCCCAGAAAATAAGCTAACACCTGCAAAAATGCAGCTTTTAGCAGAACAATTGGCAGAAAAACTTGATAATGCTCGACAGAATGATCAGTTAGCTAAAGAAGAAAATGTTCCCGGGATTTTTGCGGAAATGCTAATGCGCAGTATGACCTTGCGCAAATTATATGGGGGGGTCGATCCAGAACATGAAGGCGAATTAAGCTATCCGCTCACGGGGCCCGAAGTCAGCAATGTACTAGGACTGCCTTATGCTGGACCCATTAGAGGCGGCATTTCTGACTCCGTCATGGAAGAAAGCGTCAGATATGATCCTGGTAAGCCCGATTGTGAAGGCTTAGAAGCACTTGCGTTTGACCATCTTGTTGAAGCAGGAATCATGCCTCTCGTAAAACCTATTCTTGACGATGCAATACGCGAACGCTTACATTTGAAACCCCATATACCAGGTATGCCACCCAGTTCAGGTTAATCATTTTATGACATCACCCTCTTCTCACTCCAAAACTGCAGCGATGCTGAAACAGCTATCGCTCGCTTTTTCTCAAATCCCTTTCAACCAAATGTTGGGATTACAGCTAGATCATATTGATACAGAACATGTCACGTTTAATTTCACCATGAAAAAAGAACTCATAGGCAATTTTCTACATGGCATCTTACATGGCGGTGTCATTTCCTCTGTGCTCGATATGGCAGGCGGCATGGTGGTCATGGCAGCAGCCGTTCAAAAGCATGTGGATTCACCCCTCGAAGAATTAGCTGAAATCATTGGCAAAACCAGTACGATTGATTTACAAATTAGCTATTTGCGCCCCGGGAAAGGGGAAATGTTTATTGCTAAAGCGTGGCTAGTGAAAAGCGGGAATAAAATAGCTTTTGCGCGCATGGAATTGCGCAATCAAGATGATGTTTTAATTGCGACGGGGAATGGGACTTATCTTTTAAATTAATAAACACTTCCATCATGGCTACATCATCATTATGATATAGCCCCATTGTTATCCTCAGGATAATAAAGTGCACAACAAAAATGGAATCCCAAAAAGGAGTTACACTATGCACCATGTCCTCGTCATCGGCGCAGGTAAAATCGGTTCGCTTATTACTTTCCTGCTCACTAAATCTAGCAATTATTTCGTTTATCTCGCCGATATCCAACCAGAAAATCCTCTCGCTAGCCAGTTTAAAGCCCTACCTAACTTTCAATACGTACAACTGGATGCCAAAGACACCCATGCCACGTCTGATTTTTTCAAGAAATCCAACGTAGAAGCTGTAATTTCTTCGCTACCTTATTATTGCAATATTCCTATTGCTCAAGCTGCAGCGAAGCACAACATTCATTATTTCGATTTAACAGAAGATGTCGAAACAACTAAAGCGGTACTCGAGGCATCGAAAAACAGTTCCAGTGCTTTTGTACCGCAATGTGGACTAGCTCCAGGCTTTATTAGCATTATTGCTAATCATTTAATGAAGAATTTTCCGCAATTAGATACCGTGAAAATGCGTGTGGGTGCATTACCTACTAACATTAGTAACGCATTGCAATACTCCCTCACTTGGTCAACAGATGGGTTGATTAATGAATATGGTAATCCTTGTTTAGCGGTCGAAGAAGGTCATCCTGTTGAATTACGACCCCTTGAAGGATTAGAAGAAATTAAAATTGATGGTTTAACTTATGAAGCATTTAATACCTCCGGAGGCATTGGTAGTTTAGCTGAAACATATCATGGCAAAGTAAAACATTTAAGTTATAAAACGATACGTTATCCAGGTCATTGCGAAAAAATAAAATTCTTAATGAATGACTTACGATTAAACGAAGATCGCGAAACATTGAAACGTATTCTTGAACATGCAATTCCTAAAACCTATCAAGACGTGGTACTGGTATATGTTTCTGTCACTGGCATTCAAGATAATCAATTCATCGAAGAAAATTATGTTAAAAAATTCTATCCTAAAAAAATAAACGGCCATCGCTGGTCTGCCATACAGCTAACGACAGCGTCTGGTATTTGTTCTATTGTTGATTTAGTATTGCATAATCCAGGAAAACACAGCGGCTTTGTTCGACAGGAACAATTTTCTTTTGATGATTTAATCCAAAATCAATTCGGCGATTATTACGCTTAATGTGGGGAGCAGCGCATGGAACTTTTACAATCACTTCATCTCAATGCTAAAAATAGCGGCGCAAGTAGCGGAATCCATTGGTGGGCGCATACGAAAGAAGAAGGCGAAATTATTTCTTATAATCCTGCCAATGGCGAAGCAATTGCCTCGATTTATCGGGCGAGCATAAAAGATTATGAGCATATTATGCAAGAAGCACAGCACGCTTTCTTATCTTGGCGAAATTTACCTGCGCCTAAACGAGGTGAAATCATTCGGGCGCTTGGCGATGAATTGCGTCAGTATAAAGATTTACTCGGTAGTTTAGTGTCGCTCGAAATGGGTAAATCAAAACAGGAAGGAGACGGTGAAGTACAGGAAATGATTGATATGGCGGATCTTGCCGTTGGGCAATCGCGTATGCTGTATGGTAAAACCATGCATTCGGAACGGCCGGAACATCGTATGTATGAGCAATGGCATCCGTTAGGTGTCATCAGCGTGATTAGTGCATTTAACTTTCCTGTGGCTGTGTGGTCATGGAATGCTTTTATTGCTGCGATTTGCGGCAATACTGTCATTTGGAAACCTTCGCCGAAAACACCCTTATGTGCGATTGCAGTGCAACATATTTGTAATCGTGTATTAGATCGTTATGGTTATCGCGGCATTTTTTCATTATTTATTTCAGATAATAATGAGTATGTAAAAAATATGGTGAATGATACTCGCATTCCCTTAGTTTCGTTTACAGGTTCCAGTGCTGTTGGTCGTGAAATTAATGCGCTGGTGGCTCGCCGATTAGGCAAAGCGTTATTAGAATTAAGTGGGAATAATGCCATTATTGTGGATGAACATGCTGATTTGAAATTAGCTATTCCTGCTATTGTTTTCGGTGCAGTGGGTACAGCAGGACAACGTTGTACGACGACACGCCGACTGATTATTCACGAATCGATTTATGACAAGCTCGTTCAGGCGCTCATCAAAGCCTATCAGAAAATAACAATTGGTGATCCATTAGATCAGAAAAATTTAATGGGCCCATTGATTGATCAGCATGCAGTCGATCAATTTGTTAAAACGGTGGCAGCAGCAAAAGAGCAAGGCGGTAAAATATTAGCTGGCGGTCAGGCCATTCAACGTGCTGGTTTTTTTGTTGAACCTACTATTATTGAAGCCAACAATGATTGGGAGGTGGTTCAAAATGAAACTTTTGCACCGATTTTGTATGTGATGAAATATAAAACATTGGATGAAGCTATTACTATGCAGAATCACTCTCACTTTGGCTTATCGTCTGCTATCTTTACTAATAATTTGCAACATGCCGAGACGTTCCTCTCTGCACGCGGCAGTGATTGTGGCATTGCTAACATTAATATCGGCACGTCTGGCGCGGAAATTGGTGGTGCATTTGGTGGTGAAAAAGATACTGGCGGGGGCCGAGAAGCAGGATCAGATGCATGGAAAGCTTACATGCGCCGGCAAACAAATACGATTAATTGGAGCAAGGCATTGCCGTTGGCGCAAGGCATTAAATTCGAAATTTAGAAATGCAGAAATTCTGCTACTACTGCTCGCAGCTTATTATAATGTGTTCCCTGCCAATACAGGCGAGAGCACTGGCTGCACTGGTAAAAATCAGTTTGCACCGCTTTCACTTTTTCCGGTATGGTTTTCAAAATCGCAGGATCTGATGGAAGCGTAATAATTTCCCCATTACATTCTAAACAGCGACTAAATGGCCGGCATTGTCTCGCTAAATCAAACCGATTAAAAACTTCTTTCACTTGTTTTTTAGGACTAGTTTCCCGCATCCAATAACCATGGGTCACTTTTTTATTTTTCAATAACCCAATATCGCGCGTCAAAATAATCCGCTTTTCTTTTTCCGCAATACTAATAATTTCATCATCTTTATAGTCAGTATCGTATAAAGTATCGAATCCTAATAGGCGTAGATAACGTGCCAACTTACCTAAATGGACATCTAAAATAAAACGCGTGATGCGTAATGGTGAAGGACGTAATTTAATAACGGGGGTAATATCTACTGCTTCAAAAACGGGATAGACAGAAACCCGATCACCTTCTTGCAATAAGTAAGAAAAATCAATAGACTTACCATTCACTAAAATTAAATCAATTTCAGTATGAGGCACGCCGAGCGATTCGATGATGTCTTTAATAGAAGCCGAGGCAGCAAATTGGTGGGAAAAGGTGGCTTTTCGTTTTTCTGCCGGCAGAAAATCATTAAGCTCTTCATAGAATCGAAAATATGCCATAATAAAAGACATGGGACGTTCCTTAAATAATACAAAACAGGATGCTCTTATGATCATAAAAGAACTTTTCAAAAATATACTACAACTTCCGGATGAAAATGCCACAAAGGAAATGCTTCGGTGGCTTACTATTTTTAACAAAACAATGGTCCGAGCGGGAAAAGGGGCTATTGGCTCTTCCATGGGTAATGATGATTTATTCCCTCTAACCATTGTATTATTACCAGATGATAAAAATGAGTTAGAAAAAATAAAGAACCACTTATCCTTTTTTCAGCCTGAAGACAATACGGATGAAAATAGCTTTCATGTCACTAATCTTTTTTCTGCTATTGATTATAAATTAACTATAAATGCACCAACTCCTGCTGATGAAGCAGAAAAACTAAAATTAGCTGTTGAAGAATTTAAAATGGAAGAAAAAATAGTTATTTTTATTGAATCCTGTATTAAAGCAATGGATGAAATTATTGATCCTGTCATTAAAAAATTAGGAATAAAGTCGCATCAAATGGAAAAGCTTTCTATGCCTGAAAAATACAGTGTTCTTTCTCAGTTATTAGAAGCAGAAAGATGTAATGAAGAAAATGACAATATAAAAAGTGACATCGTATTCCAACAGCAGGAAGATGTCTTTAATGTAAAAGGTAACCTGATTGTCACGATGTATAAAATTCTGGATAGCGAAGATAATAGCAATAATCGATTAAATGATTTTTTAAAATTTTGCGCCCAAAATAAAACTATCTTCCAAGATACAATGGGAAATATGGGCGTAGAATTTTTGAAATCGGTAAATGAATATCTAGCAAGTTTCACTTTCATGAAAAAGATAGGTGAATTTAGCTTTAATTATTATTTTTCCAGTTTCTTTTACCGTCGCTCCCAGGGAGAGCAATTAATACAGACAGCAATCACTTTTCCTCCTCCCAGTCCACGCAGTTAAGCTTGCGGAGGGCATGGTTGACAATAATTTGAACAATTTATACAATAAGCCATCAAGTCAATCCAAAGCTGCTAATCATGAGATGGGTCAACCACATTATTGCATTATGTTGTGTATTTTTCTGTTCTATTGGCTTCGGAACAGAGAATACCTTTTATGTATTACATACCAATCCGCAACAAATTGCCGCTCTCAATCAAACCCTATCGCTTGTCAAACAACACGCTCATGCCATCCGCATTCTCATCTCCCAAGCTTACCAAATTGACGAAACTGGAAAAGTATCCGGCTATCTTAATCCCGAATTAGCCGAGCTAGCGCAAGCCCATTCCATTAAATTAATGGCAATGGCTACCAATGTGGGTTTTGATCAAGCCAAAGTCCATCAATTCCTCTCCTCTGACACGGCACAAGAAAACGCTCTGGCATTTCTTCTCGCTGAATGTCAAAAATATCATCTCTACGGCGTGCAATTTGATTTTGAAATGATTTCCATTCAAGACAAAGCAGCACTAACGCATTTTTTTCAACTCGCAGCTGAAAGATTACATCAAGCCGGTTTTGCTGTGAGTTATGCTGTCATTCCAGCGTTCACTGATGATTTGCAAAGTTCATTGTTTTTAAAAAAGACTTACCAAAATTGGTCGGGCGCTTATGATTTAAAAGCATTGGGTCAATGCAGTGATTTTGTCACCATTATGGCTTACAACCAACATCCGGAAGGGACAACACCCGGGCCAACAGCCAGCGCCGCATGGGTAGAAGCAGCGATTCGGCAAACGTTAAAATATATGCCAGCACGCAAAATTTCATTAGGCATTCCTGCTTATTCACTTTATTGGTACACCGGCCCCGCCCCTTTCTCAACGCGCGTTTCCACACAGCGTTTGGAAATTGCTTATTTAGATGCGAAAAATATTATTGAAAAAAATCATTCGAAGATTGCTTGGAATAAAATAGATAAAGTGCATTATGCCGTTTATGAGCATCATTGGTTAAATGAATATGTTTATTTGGAAGATGTGAATTCATTTAAAGTGAAATTATCGTTAGCTAAAAAATATCATCTGCGTGGGGTCTCTATTTTCCGCATAGGAACAGAAGATAAGCGAATTTGGCGGGTCATCAGCTAAAATAAGTACTATAAGCCAACCCTACAATCGTCATCGAAACCACAGAAATAAACAAAGGACGAATTAATTTTGCCCCTTTTTTAATAGCAAGATGCGCCCCCAATTGCCCACCGATGATCTGCCCTGCTGCCATACTCAAAGCAATCCTATAATCAATGTTATGGCCTAATGCAAAACAAACAGTGGCGATAATATTACTTTTTAAATTAAACACTTTGGCATAAGCCGTCGCTTTAATAAATTGATATCCGAGAAAAAAAGTCAGTGCAAATACCCAAAATGATCCTGTCCCCGGACCGAAAAATCCATCATAAAAGCCCATGATAAAACCGAAAATGATATAAAACCAAAATTCATCCATTTTCGGTTTGTGTTCTTCCATCCCTAAGCGAGGAGAAAATAAGGTATATAGCAAAACGAATAATAATAAAGCGGGGATAATATATCTTAAAATATGACTACTCACTACTTGACCTGTTAAGGCACCTGCAACAGCACCGAGGAAACCAAAAATTAAGCCTTTATAAATTGTCGTTAAGGAAAACCATCCACGACGATAATAACTGGTAGTTGCAACAAATGTGCCGGTGGTTGCTTGGAGCTTATTCGTTCCTAAAGCAATGTGCGGTGGGATCCCTACCCACAGCAAGACAGGCAAACTAATCAAACCACCACCCCCCGCGATGGCATCCACCGTAGCAGCGAGGAGGCCGGTGGAGAATAATAAGAACATCATCAATTGATGGGATAAGTGGAACATATTACCTCTTTTACGATGAAATTAGAGGCAAAAGTATATAGCATTGCCGTCGTACTATAAATAAAACACAGTACGACGGCTTTATTAGCTGTTAAGGGCTGCCGGATTTGTTCAATTCTACAGGTGCAGGCTCCTGAGATTGACTCGATGCTTGCTTGCTATTTGAATACATTCCACACCATGCTGAGGCAGCGGATTCAGGTTGTTGCTCCGCTTCTTCAAGTTCATTGTTGGAAAAATTAGCAGCACGACGCATTTTCCCTAATTTTAACCTAAGCGCCGCATTCGCATCATCATCTACACGAATGGAGCTTAGAGGTTGTATACCTGATTTGCATAAAAGTGAGTTTTTATCGCTTTTTTCTGCTGGTGCTTGTGTTTGTTTTTGTGTTTGTTTGTGTGTTTGTTTGTGTGTTTGTTTGTGTGTTTGTTTTTGCTCTTGCTTTTCTTCTCCTTGCTTATCTTCATCTCTCTCAAAACCTTCATCTATTCCCCATTCATCGTCTTTCCTATCGGTTATCGTTATCTCATTTTTCTCGTTATCTTCCTGAAGCCTTTCCGGTAAACGAGATAGCATGATTTTCAACACATTATTATCTGAAGGAGAAGGCTCTCGCTTGGGTGGGAAGTTTTGACATACAGGCTTCAATTGTTTCGCCTTAAGAGTAAGGGCCTCCTGCAACGTTGAGTGCGTAGACTTTGGCGGCTCCGCTTCTTTAATAGATTGAGCTTGAGTTTGACCTTGATAAGTTTTATTTAAAATCTCCCGTAATGCTGGTGAAAGCTCTTTAATTAACACATAATCTGAAATTAGTTTTAATAATTCACTCGCGTATTTCTTTAACAAACTCGCTTGATGCTCTGGATCCTGAGGCGGCTTCAAATATACCTCGGTCTGATAACTCATCATCGCATACAAGCTTTGCAAGAATAAAATTAATTCTTCCTGTTCACCCCTATCTTCTTGATAAACCAAGTGCTTATCGCTTGCTAAAATGGGACCGATGCTTTGATATTTGTTACACAATCCCTTTAAATTAAAATAGTAATCTTGAAATCGAGATAATTCAGCATAAGCAACAAGTGCATTGAGAACACGATTATCAGGCTGCTTATTCAAACCACAAGCTTGCAACAACTGCTTAAGACGAAAATCATACTCAGTCTGCTTTTCTTGATTATATTTTTTAATTGCTTCAATATCCTCTATATTATCAGGTAATTCCATTGCGCTAAATTTAGCTAAAAACCGCGACTTTTTTACCGGATCTAAACAAGTATTCTTTATTGTGGATTCTACTACTGATTCCATAAGATGAGATTCGATCGGTTTCCTTGTACGACTCTCATCACAAAGTGCTTGCAGCTCTTTTATTTGCTCGAGATGAGGCAGTTCTTTTAAACCGCATTCCTTGAGTAGATTTTCTTTAACTTCATTGAAAAGATAATTCTTGACACTCTCTGCAGAAAGTAAGTTTTTATTTTTTAATTTCTCAGTCGCCTCTTTTAGATCCTGACTAGCTTTTATTAAGCCATTTAATCTGTCTTTTATGCTCTTGCAAAGCATCTCGTCTTGTGTGATCTGATCAGGAACAAGGGTGCGTATTCTAACCAAGAGATTATCCTTTTTTTCTTTCTCTAGTTTCCGCGTTTTACGGGAGAGCTCTCTTACCTGATCTCTCATCTTTAACGTACCGCCGTCAAAATTTCCCTGTTTCAGCATAATATCAGCTGGCTTTTGACCCTTCTTGTTTTGTAAATGCGGCTGTGCGTCCGCTAACATTAGGTAACGGGTAGTAGCATTTTCTCCCTTGAAAAGGGTTACCGCAAAATGTAAGGCGGTATTTCCATCCATATCTGGCAGATTAAAATCCACTCCCTTCCCCTTTAAAAAGCATAATTCTGCTATATCTTTTCTTTTGATTGCTTGATAATGAGGATAAAGATCAGGATATTCTTCATACTTAACGCAAGATTGAATAATACGCTGTAAAAAATTAACCTGCTTGCGAAGATTGTGTGGCTGCTTCAAAAATTGTTCATATTGTCGTTTTAATTCAGCAATTATTTTACTCTTACTTTCACCCTTAGCAGCCTGCGTCATCTCCACTGTATCGTTTAAATATTGCTGCGCGCGCGTTATATCTCCTTCTTTTACAGCTTTATTTCCTTGTTCATAGAAATAGTTAGCTGCGTCTTCGCGCAATTTACAAATTGTTAAAGAATCTAAAGGGAGTTTTAAAAAAATTTTCATAGAAAATAAGTCGAATGCATTGGAAGGCAATCTCAATTGAAATGAAGTTGATGTCTTTCTTAATTCTTCAATTAAATCTTCTATATCTTCTTCAGAAACTTGATCGCCTTTAAATTTTAAAACAGATTGATTATTTATTTTTTTTTCTTCAAATCTTCGAGCTATAAAAGAAGTCAGCTCGTTAGTAGGCGGGGCTTGTTTCAATTCTTTTCGAGAGCGAAGAAGCACTTCTATTTTTTCATTTACTTTTTCAATTCTTACATCATTTTCATGCAGTTTGATTTGCACCCTAGGCGCACGTCTTGGGTTAGTCAGTGCTTCAGCAATTGCTTGTGCTCCTTCTTCTCCAATCTTGTCATACGCAATGACGACTGTCAGTGCTTGCTGGCCTTTTGCGCTCTTAACAGCTTCAGCGATTCTTTTTGTTCCCTTCACACGAAGGTTATTCTTTGCAAGCACAATTTTTAATTCTTCTGGACGCTCTGCACTTTCAATTAATTTAGCAATTGCTTCTACTCCTTCCTTGCCTATATCATTATCAACAAATTGAAGCGTTATATTTTTCGGACAATTTTTATCTTTGAGCGCATCCATCAATATTGTTGTTCCTGCACCTAAATCATTTCCAAAAATAATATTTAATCCTTCTGGACAATTTCCTTCTTTTAGTTTTTCTGCAATTTTTCCCATGCTTAAACTATTCATTCGTTCGACAATATTAAATCTGAGATTTGTCTTAGGTTGTCTTGTACTCATTGCGGATAAAAGATCATTTAAATCATGATATTGTGCGGACGTCTTCATCTACATCTACCTTCTTCTTATAGTTAATGGCCAATTAATTAGCAATGAAACCCCACTATTGACTCTAGGATGTACACGCAGAATTATTGTCAAAAGCCAATATAAAAAGCAAGACAAGAAAAATTTATTTAGTTACCGGTTCCCATGCATAAATATTTAATTTCAACATAGGGATCAATGCCGTACTTCGATCCTTCTCGTCCGATACCAGATTGCTTGATGCCACCAAATGGGGCTACTTCGGTTGAAAGAATGCCCGTATTAATTCCCACCATTCCGCATTCTAACCCCTCTGCCACGCGCCAAATACGTTCCATATGAGTGCTGTAAAAATAAGACGCCAAACCATATTCCGTATCATTCGCGATTTGCAACGCTTCTTCTTCCGTATGAAAGCGAAACAGCGGCGCCACAGGACCAAATGTTTCTTCATGAGCAAGCTGCATGGATGTATTTGCTTCAGTCAAGATAGTAGGTTCAAAAAACAATCCACCTAATGGATGAGGCTTTCCACCGACAACAATATTTGCACCTTTTGCAATAGCATCTTTAATGTGCCTTTCTACTTTTTCGAAGGCAGCTTCATTGATTAAGGGACCTTGTTGTACATTGGAGTCAAGACCATTACCAACTTTTAATTGCTGTACAGCATGAATGAGTTTTTCCGTAAATTCTGCGTAGACAGAATCTTGAACTAAAATGCGATTAGCACAAACACAGGTTTGACCAGTGTTACGATATTTAGACGCCATCACACCTGCCACGGCTGCCTCTAAATCAGCATCATCAAATACAATAAAAGGTGCATTACCGCCTAACTCTAACGAAATTTTCTTAATCGTCGGTGCACATTGCTGCATGAGTAATCGACCGATGGCAGTGGAACCCGTGAATGATAATTTTCGTACTAATACGTTTGATGTTAACTCATTTCCTATCTTTTCAGGAATGCCCGTTACCATATTTATCACACCTGGCGGAAATCCAGCCTGTTCTGCTAACACCGCTAATGCAAAAGCACTATAGGGTGTTTCTTCATCTGGTTTGACAACCACCGTGCAGCCAACAGCTAAAGCCGGCGCAATTTTTCGCGTAATCATCGCTGCAGGAAAATTCCAAGGCGTAATGGCAGCAACAACCCCAACAGGTTGTTTGATCACTAATAAATGTTGGTCGCGCTTATTTGAAGGAATCACATCACCATAAACACGCCGACCTTCTTCTGCAAACCATTTGATAAATCCATTGGCATAATCAATTTCACCACGCGCTTCAGCCAGTGGTTTACCTTGTTCTTGCGTCATGATACGGGCGAGATCTTCTTTGTGTTGATCAATCAAATGAGCCCACGCCCATAAGAGATCAGAACGTTCTTTCGCAGACAAGCGGCGCCACGCAGACCATGCTGTATGTGCTGCATCAATCGCCCGTGCCGTTTCAACTTGCGTGCATTCGGGAATGTGGCCTAATACAGTACCATCATAAGGATTTCTTACTGGAATTGTGCGGCCAGAATCAGCCGGTACCCATTGACCATTAATGTAACAAGCTTCACGAAAAAGGCGGGAATTTTGTAATCCTTGCATAACCGCTCCTTTGCAAGTTGATTTGATGAAGCATGGTTGATGTTAATAGTATAAATAAAAATTCCTTCAATTGGAATTAAACGGAGACACCAACTCCTTAGGAGTAGACGAACAATCTGGTGACGAAGGTGGCAACGCTTGCTTCTTATTATGAGATGAAAAAAGCAAAGAGAATGTAGAGATTTCCCAGATACGTTTACCAAGTACCTGATAATATTTCCATTCCTTCATCGCAGTCGATAATAATGCATAAGATTTCGTGGCAGGATGGACGTAATCCCGAGCGATTGCGCCATCCTCGTCTTTAATAAAAGGATTCGCTCCGCTTTTTAATAATAATTCCACGCTCTCTGCTGCATCTTTTTTTGCGGCGCACATTAAAGCGGTTTGTTTTCTCAAACCTTGTCTATCGATGGCTTCCCTTACCCTTTCGTTTTCCAGCAATAATCTTACTGCCTGCTTATCTTTTAATACTGCTGCCAGCATTAATGGTGTACAGCCATCTTTATTTTCTTCATTCGGATTGATATGACTTGATAATAAAATTTTTAATAAATCGTATTTCGATTTTTGAATAAAATAAAAAATCACAGGTTGAGAAGGATCTTCTGGATGAATAGGCTCCGCATTATTCAACAACAATAAGCGCATTGCTTCTCCCTGATTCGCAAGTACGGCATACATAAATGCTGTTCTTTGCGAATTATCTTTGGCATTGATAGCGAAATTTCCGGAATGAATAAGCAGCGTTAAAAGGTCAATCTTACCTAACTCAGCAGCGATCATACCAGGAGATTGGTAATTATTTAGGAATTCCCATGCCGCATACTGATGATTCTCAATAGCATAAGAAAAAGCAGTTTTTTCATAACTATCGTAATCTTCTACTTTACCACCATGCAACACCAGTAATTTCAAGATCGACACCTGTCCTCGCATTGCTGCCTCCATTAAAGGTGTTCGCCATTCCTTATTGGGTATGTTTACAAGATACGGAGCTCGATCAACCGAATAAGACAATAGGCATTCAACCATATCCACTCTCTCGAGACGAACTGCATGCATTAACGCCGTATTTAAAGATTCGTCTTGTGCTTCGAGTGGATAGCCTTTTTCAATACATGATTTAAGGACTTGTAAATCTTCTAATTGCACTGCAGCGATTAAAGGAGAGGGGTTACTCTTTAAAAAATCTTGAATCCCACTGTCTCCTCCTTTTTTTGCATAGTCTTCTGCAGTTTGTCGCAACTTGTTATCTTTTGCATGTATGTCAGCGCCATATGCAATTAATAACATAATGATTCTCAAAGAGCCTGGGAGTTGGGCAGCACTCATCAGTGGAGTAATATGGGAATCACTATCAGCAATATTAGGATCTGCCCCTGCTTCTAAAAGTAATTTAGTAATTTTAAAATCACCATTGATCACCATATGATGTAAAAAAGTACGTTTTCCATCAATTAAGCAATTTGTTTCAGTGGCATACTGAAGCAAATAACGCCATATCCCTTCTAATCTCGGTACATCGGCATTCGCATTAGCAAATGCATGCATAAAATGCTGAAGCGTAAGAAATTCAGCAGGCCGTGTTGCTAAAAAATATTTCACTATTTCGATATAATTATGGGATGCCGCTTTCACAAAAGGACTTGGGCCAAGATTAACATCGGTGTGGGGCAAAAGAATGCGCACCATTTCCAACAAACCATATTTTGCTGCCGTATAGAGAGGTAAGAAGGAATCATCATCTGAATGAGAATTCAAACAAATGTTAGCCTCCTTACCATCCGCAGTGACAAGAATTTCTGCGGTCGTTAAATCATTATTTATTACTGCCATATGCAAACGTGTACCATTCGTGGTATCTATTTTATGCATGTGATTATCATAAGCAAATCGAATAATTTTTTTCTTATTAAAACGGCGATCGGCAAGAGGATGAGGATGATACAATCTCATCGCGAGTAATAAACCGCCTTTTTCCTTTTGGAGAGCACCTTGATAAAGCGTACTTATATGATCTGCCAGCAAGCTTGCGGAACTAAACATTTGTTCGGCATAAGAGCTTAAAGGGTCATAGCAAATAAAATTATTCATTCTCTTCATGACTAAGAGCATTTTACCCGACCATGACCGCATTAAAAGAACGTGATCATTTTGTAACTGGCTAAGGACATTGATTTCTAAATTGTGGGAATCAAAATTCTCTGAACACTCATCACATAAAAATAATGATTTTTGATATGTCATTAATGCATCTAATTGAGAAGCAATAGTTTTAGGATGTTTATCGTTCTTCCCTAAGGCCCTCAGCAGATATTTAAATTTTTTATATTCATTTGATTCCTCCATCTTGTTTAATGCGGAGGGATAACATAACGTCATCTTAATCTGGAAACGGTAAAAATCGTTATAAGCTTTTGAGAAATCACCCTCTTGATGCGCTCGCATTTGGATTAATGCTGTCGAAACCCGGTTTATATCCACGGTATTACTGACCCAATTGATGTTTACGGATGGGATGATGTCTCGAATTGGGAAAGAAGGCTCCTCTAAAAATTGAAAAAGATTCTCTCTAAGTTTCATCGCTAATTCCGAAATACTATCAGATCCCTGTAACCTACTTAATAACAATAGGGACTGTTGGAAGAGAAATACTTGTTCCTCACTGGATTTTATTGGCATAATTTCGCACTCCTTTTTTCTTATGAATGCCAATCCTAACCCAAAAATTTATTAGGTGGTAGACTTTCGCTCTAATTCTGCTTTGAATTTTTCTCTGATGACAGGTTGATGTTGGAAATTACGTAGAAAACGTTTGATTTCTTTACGCCAAGCTGCTCGCAAACTAGATAAGGAGGCATGTTCCATGGCACCATCTAAATCGATTAATACAGGCTGTTTGTCTTTATCGATAAGAATATTCGTGATTTTCAAATCGCCGTGCGTCACTTCTACCTTACGAAGATTTCTTAATAAGGTGGTCACGCGCTTTATCATCGTCATGATAGTTTCTTCTTGATGTTGATGCGCTGTAAAATACTGATCTGCGCGTTCGCCTGAAACGTACTCGGTGACATAATACGATTGACTACGAAATCCTAAATAACGTTTTTCGATAAAGGCTGCTGGCTTAGCGGTATGGATGCCAAATAATTCTAATTTTTGCGCTAATCGCCAGGATGCCCAGGCGCGCGTAGGCCTTAAGCAGCGGCGTAAACGATGCCAGAGATTTTTGAGATTGTAACGTTTAATCACAAATTCATGATGATCTAACTTCACTTTAATAACCGTAGCCGACCGACCTGATTTTAATACGACAGCAGTAGGATGATGGAAAGCAGTCTCGGGATGATGAAGAAAATGAAGGAAATCAGGATAAGCATATTGTCTATCATACATGGTAAAAGTGCGGAAATCGCGTATACAACCGTAATGTGATGAATTTCTGAAAATCTTTTTTTCAAATTGCTGCCAACGTTCGCTATTCCATTTTTTGATAAGCAAAAATAATTCGACGATATCTTCTTGTTTTAACAGCCAACCCCGAGCTTTGGCGTAATGTCTAAATAATTTTTCCTGATACTCTTCATAACCCGCTCCTAATTGCGCGAGAAATAAAGCTAAATTCTCCATACTAGCTTTTTTTGGCAAAATAGAAGGCAATAATTCGATTTGGGCACCGTCTAAGGTATAAATTCGTTTTCGAGTCAGTAGAAAATTCTTTAAATGCAAATCATGTTGCAACACGCCTAACACATGATGCGTCGCTAATTCCGTCACAATGGCTTGCATTAAGGGCAGCAAGCTATCAGCGCTTTCTTTTTCCTGCCAAATTTCTGCTAAATTTTTTGATTCGAAAATCCGCTCAAACAATAGCACGTAAACACGATTATCTTCACTCCAACCATTATAATACAAAGCGGGCGAGGGAATTTTATGGTCACGTAAGATTTTTAATCCAGCCACTTCGGCTTCGAGATGCCGTTTAGCATGTTTAGGAGAGAAAAATAATTTCGCGACTACTGATTTATCTTGCCACGTACCAAATGCAACCAACCGTTTTCGGGGGATAATACGAATGACTTTCTCGACCAATAAGTACTGCTGCTCTGCAAGAGGAAGATGGAAAGGTTGGTCAAAGGTAAAATCAACAGTATGAAGCTCTTTCCAAGTCAAGGTTGCGGTATCACAGAATTCATCTCTAGGTATGGTCACGGTATAATTGTTCCCCACGCTCTTCCACCTTTCGCCAAAAAGTTTTTTCAGCCTTTAGTATGTCACGCAACGACTTGCCCGAATAATACTTCATGAAACGGTACTTGTCCCGTTGGGTTAGTCCAATATCTTTGCTGGAAAAATATAACCCTACTAAATCTTTGATGATCCAGCGCCTTGGTGTCAAGTGGCGGCATTGTGCACGATGTAAGTCAATTAAGTAAAGCTTGGAATTACTCAGATGTAATAAGAAATGACAAATGTAGAAGTCGCGATGGTTGATCCCGTTTTGATGTAAAGTACGGGCGATATGGGCGACTTTTTTTAATAAGGAGTGCTTGAAAGCAAACGTAGGCGGCGTGTGCGGCCACTCTTGGCAGAGTGTTTCTAGGCTGATAACGGGAGTAAGTTCTTCCATGAAGATGAAAGATTGGCGTTTCGCGGGGTTTATTCCACGTTGTCCATAAGCAACTACCGTGGGCACATCGATGCCTAAGGATTGTAATCGCTTGATGGCGCACCATTCGTTTTTAGCGCTGATGACGGGGAGACGGAGTTGGCAGAGGTTTTTGAAGATTTCTTTCCAACCGACGCCGTGGTGTTGTTTGATGAAATAGGGTTTATTGTTAAGGATGATACGCTGGGTCAGGCGACCTTTTTGATGGCGAAAGACTTCACCATGTAGGGACATATAATCACTGAAGGTATGATAATTATAAAACCGTTCGCCCTGAGGAGGCTGTCCTGAGCTTGTCGAAGGGCGAACGGGCATCATCTGCTCAATAAACTCCGCTGCTTTTTTCGGCAACGAATAAATATCCGCCTGCCTCGCAAACGCCAACCCATTCTCCTGCCACCCTTGCTGTCCTTCACTCTCCAACATCTCCCGCAATGCCATATCAAACTCAGCCTGCTGAAACGGCGAAGCAAGCACCACCCCGGCGTTCGCCTCACGGACATAATGCGCATAACCACAAACCTCTACCGTCAATACCGGCAACCCCGCCGCCAGCGCTTCCAATAACACCGTCCCCGTATTTTCATGATAAGCAGGATGCAGCAATAAATCCCCCGCTAACAAAATTTGTGGCACATCCGGCCTACCACCCAGAAACTGGATCTGACCCGCCACCTTCAATCGTTCTGCGAGCTGCTGAAAAGCAGCAGGATTATCCTGACCCACCACAAATAAATGGCAACGTGCTCGCAACTCACTCGGCAACGCTGCTAACCCATGGATAGCGCGATCTAACCCCTTCGTCTTAAACCCCGACCCCACCATCAACAACAACCAATGATCTGCCGGAATATGAAACCGCTGACGCATCTCAGTCCGAATCGCCGCTGCATTCGCTGGCGCAAGCCGATCAGGCGCAATGCCAGGCGGTAAGAGATGAAAGCGCTCTGCTTCAGTGTGATAATAATGTTGATATTCTTTCTGCTGCAGCGAGGACAACAACAAAATTTGTGTCTGCTGCCCCTGCGCAAATACCGCTTCTTCTAACGCTTTATATCTACGATAACGCGGCAGCCATCGATAATAAGCAGGCCGTTGTTCTCTCACCCGCGCCTGATAACAAACATCTGCGGCATAATACACATCGAGGTAAGGCATCTTATTAAACCCCACCACCAAATCATAACGACCCTCCACAGCCTGCCTGACTTGCTCTGCAAAAGCCTGTGCCCGACTATGATTTTGCCAGCCCCTCACCTTCAGCAAATGCACCGTCAATCCCAGCACGGCTTCACCTTCCCACTGCATGGTATATACATGCACCTCATGCCCGCGCGCTACGCATGCCTGAGCAATGCGTACAAAATCGCGCTGCAACCCGCCATAGGGGAAATAGTTAAAGAGACAAAAAGCTAATTTCATATTAGTTACCGATTCGCTATGATTAACCCCTACGAACTAAAAAAGGACACCGTTATAATGTGTTATTTCATTGGACTTGGGCTTGTTATTTTACTTGCCGGCTGTGCCACAACAACGACCAACTATTATACAAAAACAATCGGCACTTGGCGCGGGGGAAATGCAGAGACCCTAATGAAAACGTGGGGAACCCCCGATGATAAAATAGCCAGTGCTAATGGCAATACAGTTTATATTTATAAAACAATGAGTTATAGCCAAAGCCCTACTTCTCCTTCCCCTACCGTAGGCGTGAGCGTCGGAGCAAACGGCAGACCTGTGATGGTCAGTTCCCCTAATACCAATACCGTTTGGAGCCGTGGCATGTCGATTAGTTGTGTGACAGCTTTTGTGGTAAATAAACAAGGCATCATCACGGCGGTCCAATCCCGCGGCGATCATTGTTTTGGTGGTGAAACCTTTGCTAAGCAAATGAAAAATCCTATTTAACTTAAAACCCGAGATATGATCTATGCGCTACTTCAAATATGTCCTCGTACTTAGTCTATTGGCTTGCCTATTTTCCCTCAGCAAGATTTCCTTTGCTGAAGATGATGACGTAAGTGATGCTAGCGCGGAAGATAGGCAGCAGATTTATCATATTAACGATGATGTCGATCTGATGCCTACTCTCAAAATTTATTATGCCCGGCCTAGCATCACCGTGAGAGCCACCGTCCCTCAGCTACTGAGTGATAGCAATGATGAAAATGTCGATGCATTCAATCAGCTGGTTGCTGACACCGTGAAAGAGGAAATGGTGGAATTTAAAAAGCAAGTAGCTGATAACGGCTCTACTAAACGAAATGATTTAGCCATTGATTTCGATGCATCGGTCATCAATATGGCGAATGAACCCCTTATTAGTATTCGCTTTACGGTGCACGCCATGATGAATGGCATGGGACCTCCTTATCGTCATCATCGCGTCATAAATTTTGATTTAAATAGTGGTGAATCGCTTGCATTAGAGGATTTATTTCAAGCAGATACGAATTACCTCGATCAACTAGCGGATTATTCGCGTGAGGCGTTGAATAAAAAGCTGAAGGATAAAGAAAGAATTATGCAAGGCACGATGCCAGATGCTGATAATTATAAAATTTGGAATTTAAGTCCGCACGGTTTATTAATTACATTTGAGGGATATCAAGTTGCTCCCTCTCGTGACGGCAGCCAAACTGTCCTGATTCCTTATACGGTGCTTGAAAAAGAGATTGATCCTGATTCTACCTTAGCAAACTGCCTTAAGCATAAGCGGCGATGTTTGGGGAATAAAGTGCTGACGGGTGGGTTTATCGATCGAGCGTAATCATGGTAAATTGATGGTGGATGCTATTTACCCCTTGATAAGGAAATAGGGAATATGAAGCAAAAAGCAATTTTCCATGCTATTTCAAGCGCTATCGTTGCCGCCTCTCTTCTTTTCACTCCTATCGCAACAGAAGCGTGTACGTCTTTTATTATCAAATCGAGTGACAATGGTTATGTTTATGGGCGCACGCTGGAATTTGGTATTGATATCCAATCAGAACCCATCGCGATTCCTCGCAACCTCCATTATCAAGGGACAGGCGTCAATGGCCAACCTGGTAAATCGTGGAATACGAAGTATGCTGCGATTGGTATGAATGGGATTGGGTTACCTATTTTAGTGGATGGGATGAATGAAAAAGGCATGACAGGGGGGATGCTCTATGCTCCCAATACCGCAAAGTTCCAAGAGGTCTCGCCGGCAGAGTCAAAAGAATCGGTGGCATCTTATGAAATACTGACGTATGCCCTCACAAATTTTGCTACCGTTGATGAAGTAAAAGAAGGTTTCAAGACGCTGAAAGTGAATCAAACAGGGCATGCACCCTTCACAGGCGCAATTCCTCTGCATATGACATTGCACGATGCGCAAGGCAAAAGTATTGTGATTGAATACAATGATGGCAAGCTCTTTATTTATGATAACCCGACGGGCGTCATGACCAATGATCCCAATTTTGCTTATCAGTTAGCAAACATTGGTCTTTATGCAAACTTAAGTCCCAAAGAAGCTAATCCCTTGATGATCAACGGCGCAACCTATGCGCCTCCTTCTTCCGGCAGTGGCTTGCATGGTATACCGGGGGATTTTCTTTCTCCCTCCCGATTTGTGCGGGCAGTCATGTACTCCTCTTCTGCTTCTACCCAACTGAAGGCTACAGACCAAGTAGCGGTGGCATTTCATATTTTGAATAACTTCGATATTCCACCGGGCGCTATCCAGTTATCCAGCAAAAATCCTTATGGCGGGGGAACCGATGGATTTGAAAGAACAGAATGGTCATCGGTGGCTGATGCCAAGAACCTTGTTTACTACGTTAGGACGTATGAAAATTCGAATATTCAGATGTTGGATATGAAGAAATTAGATTTGGATGCGAAACAAATTAGAACCTTTACGTTGCAGGATAGGGAGGTAAGGTTTGAGATTAATAAGTAAAGTGTAGCACCTACTAGGAAGGCGCTACATTTATGCATTACAATCTAAGGATTAATATTATTTATTACTCTAAACACGTGGTCCTGAATTGCGATGAAAGCCATCTTTCTCCTTCTTAGCTTTCTTCACATTCCCTTTAATAGTTGATTCGATTTTTTTACGCTCTTTATTCTTTTCTTGAAGCTCATTCTTAAAAAATGCAAACGTATTGTCACTAATATTGGTTATTTCCTTCTTTGAGCGAGGCATATATTGGGATAACACATTTGCTACAAAGATATCTCCTTGTTCCCTAGCAACATCAAAATAAGCTTTTTTTTCCGGGTGGTGTAATAATCTTTGACGAGGACAATGTTTTAATAAAAGTTCAAGCATAGCAGGTTGTTTTTTCTTTATAGCTATTTCTATGCAATCCTTGTGGTTAATTTCAAACTCAAACATCCAAAGACCAGGTATTTTTAATAAAGCTTTCACGGCCTCCAGATTCCCCGCCTCAACTGCATAAAGAACCGCTTTATTACACTCCCTAATACAATATTCCTGATAGTCACGTGCATAATTCGAAGATAAATTTTGGCGAATCTTATTTACCATTAAATCAACAATAGCCCATGCCTCTTTAGCATGAGGATCGTTGGCTTTTGTCTTTTTGGAAGCTTTGTTAACCATTTTGATAAAAGCAGAATAATTTTCCTTCCCCTCTGATCGAAGTGCGTGGTGGTACTGGTAAATCCGACAAGGATCAGCTCCGAGCTTTAATAGCAAGGAAACGACTGGATAGTTTTCTTTCTTGACAGCTAACTGCAAACAATTTTGAAACCTTAGATTAATATCAGTAATCTCCGAGCAAGAGAGTGAGGAATTTATATCAGCACCTGCTTTTAATAACATTTCAGTAAATTCTTGTATATTTTCCGGTGGATTATCTGAATTTATTGCAAAAGCTAAAACTGTGCCATATTGATAAGAGTCTTTTTTAGAGTGGTTATGCTTAGTTATTTTACAGTGTTTCGCAATTACTTTAATATACTCCCAACGATTTAAACTTCCTGCATATTGAACAATATTACCTTTCAGTCCATTATTATGATCTCCCACTAAAGCGGGGTTTAACCCTCCCTTTATTAATAACTCAAACACCTCAATATTATTGTGATCAATAGCATCTTTTAAGTACACAAATTGCGGAATGCCACTTATCATTTTCTCAGAAATAGCATGCCCTTGAAATAAAGCCTGGATGATATCTCTCCTATTATGTCTAACCGCAAACTGAAGTATCTTCTCATAAGCTTTCCCAATAGATTCAATCTCCGTTCTCCTTAAGTAGAATGGTTCTTTTTCTACTATAAGATTGATTTTTTTAATGACTTTCAGGATTGCATTCCCAAGGTTCGTAACAGCTTCTTTTTGTTGTTCCTTCTGATTTTTAAGATTCAGTAATTTTGAAGCAACCCATGATATAGTGAATTTATCCTTATCTCCTTTTTCTAATGCAAGATATTTATTTTTCTCTAACAACAAATCAACTACTTCTGGATTGTTTTGTTGGAATGCCACCTTCAAATGCTGACCTGACGTTTTAAGTTCCGGCGCCAGCGATAGCTGCTGGTTATAGCTAATTGGCTTAACACCAGCATCTAATAAAAAATTAGCGATTTCAATTTGATTATTTTCTATAGCCTTATAAAGAAGAGATTGATAAAATTTATGCTTGTTGTTCACAGTTGTTCGTTTAAGAATTGCTAACACCATTCTCCAATATCGGGCTGAAGCTTTTTGCTTCGCTTCTGCGTAAAGAACATTATCATTAGAATTTTGCTTTGCTTCATTGCTGGTGCGTTCAGCATATAATGCTGCTAATTGAAGAGGAGCATCACCTTCTATACCTTTCCAATTGAGATATTGCTCCATGCCTTTGGTTTCCAATAATAACGTGAGTGTTTCCTCATCCCCATTTTCTATGGCCCAATGTAAATAAGATCGAGCCTTTAAACCATAATCACCAGCCTTGAAGGTGTAGCCATATTTATTATTTTTAAAAATGGCGAAATGTTTTAATAAAACCCTCACTACGTCACTATGTTTTTCTTTCACTGCAGCAAGTAATGGATTATATTGATAATAATCCTTGTCTTTCACTTCCCAAAAGCGCGGCTGATAAGCAATTGGAAATTTTTTACGAATAAGCCATTCCACTAACCTTACATCGCCCGCTTTAGCTGCATAAAATATGGCGAGAGGTGATTTAGTTATTTTTTTTGGCTTATAGTTATTAAATTTTTGTAATTGTTCGGGCGTGGCTTTTTCTAAAAGTGATTGAACGATATGGACTCTTCCAGAATCTAACAGCCTCACGACCAATTCATCTTTTAGTAAAATTTCGACAGGATTGAGGCTATCTAACACTAGCAAAAATTCAAAATTACCATCCTTATAGGCCTGTTCTCTTTCGGTAGGATTATTATATAACTTATAAGCTGATTCCCTATCGTCAAATTGTTGATCGAGAGAATATGAAGTTAATTGTCCCTCCTCTTTATTCGTTTCCAAATAAAACACGATTGGAACATGATAATTATCATCTTGGATGGGTAATCTTCTTTTAAGTTGGCGGGCTCGGTCTTGTGCTAAAAAACGGGATTCTTTTGTGTCGCTGAAAATACAAATTTCACTCGTGCCATCACAATTCCACCGGCACCTTGCCATCACCTCATTTAATGATTCGCTTGGGTCCTTTTCCAGATCACCAATATTCTTATACAATCCTTGTATTTTACGCCCGTCCCCTGCATATAGAGGTGGTTTACAATAATCAAATGGACGAGTTACTGTTCCTCTATCATACCTCAAAATTCGTTGAGTCAGTACATCTTTGGTTGATAATTTAATGCCGACAGCTTTCAACCTACGTTCCTCATAAGAGCCAGTATAGAAGGGCGCCATACGGCCAGGAGTTGCCAGAGAAGTAGATTGTGGTTGGGAAAAATGTTGTTTTTGAGTAATAGAATATTGAGGTTTTTTGAGTGTGAGGTGCTCTGATAATTTTGATTTTAAATAAGGTCGTTCATAAACACCATCCGCTGTCACGGTAAAAATTTGCTTTCTCCTCCACCTTAATGGTCGTCTTTCATATTCTATAATAGTTCTTAAAAACCCACGAAAATCATCGTCAGATGTTTCTATATTACCATTACCATTTCCGTTTCCGTTTCCGTTTTGACCTCCTGTACGCGCTTCTTCTGCATAGGTACGTACTACTTTAAAAATAAAACGAGGTTCACGATTTTGCTTCACCGCTAAATTTTTGTAATTTTGCATTATCAAATTCATGCTAGCAGCGTTAATCTCAATTTTGGAACTAGCTTGATCCGAAATAAGCTCAATTCCGTTACCTGGAATGTCATTTAAAAAATAAAAACATTCAGCTGCCATGGCTTTATCTTCAAAGGTTGCGCAATAAGATAAATTTCCATTATTTCTATTATTAATAGGATATGTACGTCGAATTAAATTTTCATAAGTTTGAATCTTCTTTATCCTTTTAATCGTTTCATCTAAATCTCTATACTCTTCCGTACATTTTCTAAAATTTTCGTTTTCACTTATTAGCCTTTGATAATTTCTGGCTAAGTTTTCCGAAAAACCATTTTTTAAAAGAAATTGATAAAATCCATAACTTATGGCTTCTTCCCAGCCTGGTTGATATCCTTTTAATTTTTGCCTTGTATAAGCACAAACGTAAAAAAAAGTGGCTAATTCTAATAATTTATTTCCGTCAGCAGGAAGTGGCTTTAGTGAATCTTTTATAGTTAGATTAATAGTATTGACGATCTTATTAGCACAATCCATGGCTACTTCTGGTATTAATGCACTACCTGGAAAATCAATTGAGTTTAAATAGGTTCGAAAAATATTTTCACTAACCCAAGGTGCTCCTTTATATGCTCCGTATATTCCTTCTAATTTTGATTTTTCTATTTCAGTTAAAGTCAACATATTTTTAACCTTTCTAATAGGCCTTGTTACTTAGGTAGCAAGGCCTATTTTATTTTTTTATAACTTTATTTTAGAATTATTAAAAACTACTTGGTTCCGATCAGAAGGTACATTTGTATGTCCCTTTGAACTCGCAAAAAACTCGCGTTGATTTTCAATCTCCGTTCTTTTTTGTTTAATTTGATATAAAAAACCTCTTGATTCATTTGGAGAAAAGAAACCAGTTTGTGTACGGAATACCATACCTAAATTAGTATTCTTATTAAGAGCTAAATTTAATAAGTTTAAAGCATCGCTTAGCTGGTTGTTTGTTTGATATTCATTGACTCGCCGTAATAATTCAGTAAATAAATTAGCTTTATCTTCTTTTTTAAATTTTGCTGGCGGCTTAAGTGTACCATTCCGATAATTATCAAATTGGTCTTGGATAGTATCGTTAGATGAACCTGTTTGAACTTCTAAATTACCTTCCCAACTGGTTAATTGTTCTAATTCTGGAAGATTTTCTAGTTTCGCGATTTCTGAATAAGCATTAACATGAATACGAAAATAACATTTCCCTTTCATATTCATTTGATGCTTCTTATACTCATCCTCTCCTTGATCTACATTATGGACACGAGGAGGTGTAGCAAGTATGGTCTTATCCTTGACTATACGAGGAGCTTTAAGCACGTCATAGTTATTATATAGCTCTTCACTCTTTGCCTTTGCTTCTGCTTCGGTATCAAAGACAAAGTGAACAAATTGAATAAACCCCCCAGTAGGCGTATGCGCACCCCTACCAAGATAAATGTTAAAATTGGACTGTCTAGTAGCAGACATGATTTCACCCTCGTTTAATTTTGACTAAAGAGTTTATAGCATATAAATTAAACTATTCTTAAATAAGCTACTGAGTGATCTAAAAACAGACAATTTTTCCAACAGTCCTCAGCTTTCTTTAAGGAAAAAAGGGTAAAATTTAACCTCATTAACCATAATCCAAACTTAACCAAGCATATTAATCAAATAGTTAACGAGATTTCTCCCGCCATGCCGCAGAAAATTTTAAGATTAAAAGTAATTAAATTTCTCGAGTTAACTAGACCCGAAGAATCTCAAGATTTAATAAAAAAATTATCTGAAAAAAAGGGAGGACTATGTTTTAGCCTTAGTCTTCAAGATGCCATCATGGATTTAGAGGAAATTGATCAATTACTTGGGTGGGAAAATATATTGGTTGAAGCAACCCTATGGGACGAGCAACTAAATTCTTTAGAAACGATACTTCACCCCCCACAAGGTTCGCCGATTAAGTTACGAGAGGTATTTGAAAAAATTGTTAAAGATGTCATTACTAATCAACTACTTGAAACTGATAATAATTTAACGCAAGAAAATCTATTAGATCCAAACGGCAATTTCACAATTATTGATCGTAATAATCAAGTTAGAAAGATTCAGCACCAATCTTTTTATCCAGGAAATTTCACAGCGGAACAATTGAATCATTTATTACAACCAGAAGATTTCACAAATAATATCGGTTTATTACATTCCGTCAATCATACTCTTCGGATCGGCTATAAAAATAAGCAATGGATTATCTATGATGCGAATTATGATCATACGAATAAGAAAAAAATAATTCATAAGACATTTGCTGCAAAAGATAAACATAAATTTATCAAAGAAATTAAAGACCAATTTAAATTGATGGGATGCGGTGATGAGCTTGCTATTCATATTGCCTCTACAAGACAAACACTTAAACCCTATTTAATTATTCAACGATATGAAAAATTGCTTGAAACCAATCCTGAACAATTACTGACAGGCTTCGGCTTGCATTTAATGTTAAGATATAATCCCAGTCGTCTTCAGCAACTCTGTCGTGAAAAGCCTGGGCTACTCGCAAAATCAACAACCATTAAAGTTAATCTACAAGATAGAGATAATCATAATAGGACTCCTCTCCATTTAGCGGTTCGGCTTGGTATTTCGGATGTAGTCAATGAGTTGTTAGCCTGTAAAGATATTGATGTTAATCTCCAAAATGATGAGAAAAGAACAGCACTCCGCGTGGCAGCTTATTATGGCTATGAAGATATTGTTACTTCTTTATTAAATTGCAAAGATATCGATGTTAATCTTCAAGATTCTAACCAATGGACCCCACTGCATGTAGCAATTTATAAAAATCAAACGAATATTGTTGCCCGATTGTTAGCCCATAAAAATACTGACGTCAATCGCCAGGATAATGGGCAATGGACCGGATTACATTTGGCAGTTTGTAATGGCCAGGAAAATATTGTTGCACAGTTGTTAGCTCATAAAGATATTGATGTTAATTTGCAGAATGACCAACAATGGACACCCCTTCATTCTGCTTCTCATTATGGCTCTCAAAATATCCTCATACAATTGTTGGCTCATCCAGCTATTGATGTTAATTTGCAGAATGATCAACAATGGACAGCCCTTCATCTTGCAATTCTTAATAACTCTATTGAAATAGTCGAGTTATTAGTTGCTCGTAAAGATACAACCATTGATGCATCTGGTAATAATAATTTCACCCCTCTTCAATTAGCCGTCCAGACAGGTAATTATGCGATGACAAAGCTTTTACTGGATCATGATGCTTCTATTAACACCGAATGTATTGGCCCAACTGACTATCTTCTCGATTTAGCTGAAAAACGTAATTGTAAAAATGAAATCATCCATTTCTTTAAAGATGAAAATAATAATCTTCCACAACACATAATATTCAGTACGTTACATTTAGCTGTATTTTTTGGCCATACGGAGATTGTTTCGCTTTTACTTAGAAAAGGTGCGGATGTTAATCATCACCTTGCAAACGGCCCTATCCTGGATATTGCTCGGATAATGGGCTATAAGGAAATTGAAAAACTAATTGAAAATCATCTGAATATAGAAAAAAAGGAGAATCTTTTAGGAAATAATAAAAGTGTTCTTTTCCAACCATCTGATCGTTCTGCATCCATTAATGATGGGGAATTTTTAACTACCAAGGAGGATTTCCGACAATTATTCAAATAGATACCATATATCTAACAAAACTCTCAATACTGTGGGAAATATTAAGAATTTGTTAATTTTTTTACAGTAAACTACTCGCAACACACAAAATAATCAGTGAATAAAATAATTATGCTTAAGCCTATATATTTTGAAAATTACGATGAGCTCATTACGTTTGTTACTACCAAATTAACAAAAGAAAACTGGTCATGCCTTCCTGAAGAGCTTCAACCAAAAGCAGATGATGAGTATCATAAACTTTTTTTGATAAGCACAGAGGGAGATACCTATTTTCTTCCTGATCTTTTCAACTTAGAGCCCGAACAGGTTTCGGACATTTTTTTTAAAATCCGTAGCTCTAATAAAGAAGAAGTCATTTCAGCAGGCGAATTAATTAAAATTAAAAAAGAAAAAAGACATTTTGATTACTTAAACAAACTGCCTTTTTGTTTTGGAATAGCAGGCGAACTAAGTGGAATCCAATCAGAATACCCAGCAGCTGAGCGACAATTTGAAACCCATTGCGAAGACCTTAAAACAGAATTAGGAAAAGCAAAAAAACAATTTGAAACACTACTACCAGCTTGAAATTGGAAAATTAGAAAAAAAACTCACTCTCGCACAAACCGACCCTGAGGTTAAAAAGGGCTTTATCCGGCGAAGAATAACTCATGTTCTTATTTCACTTACCAATCCGAATAAAAACAAATCTAAAACACGATGCGTTGCTGCAAAACAAGTCGCTATCATTCCGGAAATTACCATCTATGGAACCAACTATTGTTATGGTGCAGCCAGTGAGAAGAGTGTCTGGGTACGAGAAAAGGAAACAGATC
>Ga0070738_10001995_pt1 | contig 34784 bp, 31 predicted proteins | sample Coa_R2_2_FD_66446 | JGI IMG/M metagenome (GOLD analysis project Ga0070738, IMG submission 66446) | Surface soil microbial communities from Centralia Pennsylvania, which are recovering from an underground coalmine fire - Coalmine... | ecosystem: Environmental > Terrestrial > Soil > Unclassified ...
CGGCGCTTCGCGCCACCTTCCCCCGCAGACGGGGGAAGGCATGAAGCTCTTGCCTCCCCCCGTCTGCGGGGGGAGGTGCCCGAAGGGCGGAGGGGGAGCCGCACCAAGGAAGTCCGCCAATGTCCGCTCAAGAATTCGTCCGCCAGTACCTCGACGGCACGCAGCGCCTGACCGCCGCCTACGGCTACAACCCCGCCGAAGGATCCGACTCCTGCGGCGTCGGCCTGGTCGTCGCGCTGGACGGCAAGCGCCGTCGCGATGTCGTCGTGGCGGGCATCGATGCGCTGAAGGCAGTGTGGCACCGCGGCGCCGTCGATGCCGACGGCAAGACCGGCGACGGCGCGGGCATCCACATCGAGATCCCGCAGGACTTCTTCAAGGAGCATGTCCGCGATTCGTCGGGCCAGGACGTGCAGGGCGGCCGCATCGCCGTCGGCACGGTGTTCCTGCCGCGCACCGACATGGCGGCGCAGGAGCGCTGCCGCACCATCGTCGAGACCGAGATCCTGCGCTTCGGCCACCAGATCCTCGGCTGGCGCCAGGTGCCGGTCGACATCTCGGTGATCGGCGAGAAGGCCAACGCCACACGGCCGGAGATCGAGCAGATCCTGATCGGCCGCGGCGACCCCAGGCTCGACAACCGTGAGTTCGAGAAGCAGCTCTACATCCTGCGCCGGCGCATGGAGAAGGCGGCGATCGCCGAGAACATCGGCGAGTTCTACGTCTGCTCGCTCAGCTGCCGCTCGCTGATCTACAAGGGCATGTTCCTCGCCGAGCATCTGTCGGCCTTCTATCCCGACCTGCTCGACGAGCGTTTCACCTCGCGCTTCGCGATCTTCCACCAGCGCTACTCGACAAACACCTTCCCGCAATGGAAGCTGGCCCAGCCGTTCCGCGTGCTGGCGCACAACGGCGAGATCAACACGTTGCTGGGCAACGTCAATTGGATGAAGAGCCACGAGGCGCGGCTCGAGCACGAGGGCTTCGGCCGGGCGATCGAGGACCTGAAGCCGATCATCCAGCCCGGGGCCTCGGACTCCTCCGCCCTGGACAACGTGTTCGAGCTGCTGGTGCGCGGCCATCGCAATCTGCCGATGGTCAAGGCGATGATGATCCCGGAGGCGTCGGGCTCGAACCCCAACGTGCCGGCCAAGCACCGCGCCATGTACAACTACGTCAATGGCGTGATGGAGCCGTGGGACGGCCCGGCGGCGATCGCCGCGGTCGCGGGCAAGTGGGCGCTGGTCGGGCTCGACCGCAACGGCTTGCGGCCGATGCGCTACGTCGTGACCTCCGACGAGCTGCTGATCGCGGGCTCGGAGTCCGGCATGGTGCCGCAGGACGAGCTCAAGATTCTCGAGAAGGGCCGGCTGGGGCCGGGCGAGATGCTGGCGGTCGACATGGACGCGCCGCGGCTCTTCAAGGATCGCGAGCTGAAGGACATGCTGGCCGACACGCACGACTACGCGTCGTGGACGACCCGCACGGTCGAGCTCGATTCGCTGATCAAGCAGGACACGCCGCATGAGCAGCGCTTCTCGCCCGACGAGCTGCGGCGGCGGCAGTTTTCGGTCGGCTGGTCGGTCGAGGATCTCGAGATGATCCTCCATCCGATGGTCGACGACGGCAAGGAAGCCGTCGGTTCGATGGGCGACGACGCGCCGCTCGCGGTGCTCTCCGACACCTATCGCGGCATGCACCATTACTTCCGGCAGAACTTCAGCCAGGTCACCAATCCGCCGATCGACAGCTTGCGCGAGCGCAACGTCATGACGATCCGCACGCGGCTGGGCAATCTCGGCAACATCCTCGACGAATCGGCCGAGCAGAGCGAGATGCTGTCGCTGCAGAGCCCGATCGTGCTCAACGCCGAGTTCGAGGCGATGCGCAAGTACATGGGCGAGACCGCGGCCCGCATCGACTGCACGTTCGAGATCAAGGGTGGGCTGGACGCGATGCGCCAGGCTTTCGACCGGATCTGCAAGGAAGCCGAGGACGCCGTGCGCTCGGGCTGCCTGCACATCGTGCTGACCGACGCCAATGTCGATAGCGACCGTGCCGCGCTGCCGATGATCCTGGCGGCCGGCTCGGTGCATTCCTACCTGGTGCGCCAGTCGCTGCGCACCTTCACCTCGCTCAACGTCAGGTCGGCCGAGTGCCTGGACGTGCACTATGTCGCCGTCATCATCGGCGTCGGCGCCACCACGGTGAATCCCTATCTCGCCGAGGAGACGATTGCTGCCCGTCATGCGCGTGGCCTGTTCGGCAAGCTCACGCTCAGCCAGTGCCTCGCCAACTACAAGAAGGCACTCGACGACGGGCTGCTCAAGACCATGAGCAAGATGGGCATCTCGGTGCTGTCATCCTACCGCGGCGGCTGCAACTTCGAGGCCGTGGGTCTCTCGCGTTCGCTGGTGCAGGAGTTCTTCCCCGGCATGCCCTCGCGCATTTCCGGCATCGGCCTGCGCGGCGTGCAGGAGAAGATTGCGCAACAGCACGCGCGGGCCTTCGACGAGGACGTGATCGCCCTGCCGATCGGCGGCTTCTACAAGTACCGCCGCGGCGGCGACCACCACAATTTCGAGGGCAACCTCATCCACATGCTGCAGGACGCGGTGAACACCGAGTCCTACGCCAAGTACAAGAAGTTCAGCGAGGCGGTGCGGCGCCTGCCGCCGATCAACCTGCGCGACCTGCTGGACTTCAAGGCCGACCGCAAGCCCATCTCGATCGACGAGGTCGAATCGATCACCGAGCTGCGCAAGCGTCTGGTGGCGCCGGGCATCTCGCTGGGCGCGCTGGGGCCCGAGGCGCACGAGACCCTGTCGATCGCCATGAACCGGATCGGCGCCAAGTCGGACTCGGGCGAAGGCGGCGAGGATCCGGCGCGCTACCGGCCGCGGCCCAACGGCGACAACGCCTCGTCGGCGATCAAGCAGGTGGCGTCCGGCCGCTTCGGCGTCACGGCGGAATATCTCAACAACTGCCGCGAGCTCGAGATCAAGGTCGCGCAGGGCGCCAAGCCCGGAGAGGGCGGCCAGCTGCCGGGCCTCAAGGTCAGCGAGATGATCGCCACGCTCCGTCATTCGACGCCGGGCGTGACCCTGATCAGCCCGCCGCCGCATCACGACATCTACTCGATCGAGGATCTGGCGCAGCTGATCTACGACCTGAAGCAGATCAATCCCGAGGCGCGCGTGACGGTGAAGCTGGTCGCCCGCTCGGGCATCGGCACCATCGCGGCGGGTGTCGCCAAGGCCAAGGCCGACGTGATCCTGATCTCGGGTCACTCCGGCGGTACGGGTGCTTCGCCCCAGACCTCGATCAAGTATGCCGGCATCCCCTGGGAGATGGGCCTCTCCGAGGCGCACCAGGTGCTGACCCTCAACCGGCTGCGCGAGAAGGTGCTGCTGCGCACCGACGGCGGCATCAAGACCGGCCGCGACGTGGTGGTCGCCGCCATGCTGGGCGCCGAGGAGTACGGCATCGGCACGGCGTCGCTGATCGCCATGGGCTGCATCATGGTGCGGCAGTGCCATTCCAACACCTGCCCGGTCGGCGTCTGCACCCAGGATCCCAAGCTGCGCGCCAAGTTCGAGGGCACGCCCGAGAAGGTGGTCAACCTGTTCAGCTTCGTTGCCGAGGAGGTGCGCGAGATCCTGGCGCAGCTGGGCTACCGCTCGCTGCTGGACATCGTCGGACGCTCGGACCTCCTGCAGCAGGTGAGCCGCGGCTCGCGCTATCTCGACGACCTCGACCTCTCGCCGCTGCTGGTGCGCGCCGACGGCGGCTCGGGCGCGGTGCATTGCACGGTCGAGGGCCGCAACGAGGTGCCGGACACGCTGGACGCGCAGATGATCCGCGACGCCCAGCCGCTGTTCAGCCATCGCGAGAAGATGCAGCTGCAGTACAGCGTGCGGAACACCCATCGCGCGGTCGGCACGCGGCTCGCGGCGATGATCACCCGCACCTACGGCATGGCCGGGCTGCAGCCCGACACGGTGACGGTGCGCCTGCGCGGCACCGCCGGCCAGTCGCTCGGCGCCTTCGCCGTTCGCGGCATGAAGCTCGAAGTGTTCGGCGACGCCAACGACTATGTCGGCAAGGGCCTGTCGGGCGGCACCATCGTCGTGAAGCCGACGGTCTCGAGCCCGCTGGTGCCCGAGCACAACGCCATCATCGGCAACACCGTCCTGTACGGCGCGACGGCCGGCAAGCTGTTCGCCTGCGGCCGCGCCGGCGAGCGCTTCGCCGTGCGCAACTCGGGCGCCGATGCGGTGGTCGAGGGCGTGGGCTCCAACGGCTGCGAGTACATGACCGGCGGCACCGCCGTGGTGCTGGGCGATGTCGGCGTGAACTTCGGCGCCGGCATGACCGGCGGCATGGCCTTCGTCTACGACCCCGAAGGCGTGTTCGAACGCAAGGTCAATCCCGACACGGTGACGTGGCAGCGCCTCGACCATCCGCACTGGGATGCCGTGCTCAAGGCGATGGTTGAGGAGCACGTCGCCGAGACCAAGTCGCCGCTCGGCGCGCGCCTGCTCAATGACTGGAACCGCGAGGTGGAGAAGTTCTGGCAGGTGGTCCCGAAGGAGATGCTGTCGCGCCTCCCCGTACCGCTGTCTGACGTCGAAGAGAAGCGCGCCTAGTCATGGGACCGCGCCACTCCAGTGGCGCTCATATGCAAGAGAGCGCCACTGGAGTGGCGCGGTCCGATGAGCGTTCCCTCCGTCCCGCCTACCTCCAGCTCGGCCTGAACATCGTCCTGTTCGGCCTCAGCTGGCCGATGGTGAAGATCGGCCTGCAGGCCGGTTCGCCGCTGTGGTTCGCGGCGGCCCGCGCCACGCTGTCGGCGGCGGTGGCGTTCGCACTTCTCACCATCCTCGGCCGGGTGAAAGGACCGCCCCGCGCCGACTGGCCGGTCATCCTGTCGGTCGGCGTCCTGCAGCTCGCCTGCTTCTTCGCCTTCTCGAACCTCGGCATGCAGAGCCTGCCGGCCGGCCGCTCGAGCGTGCTCGCCTACACCGCCTCGCTGTGGGTCGTGCCGCTGTCGCTGCTGATCGGCGAGAAGGTCGGCTGGCGCGCTTTCGCGGGCGTGCTGCTCGGCGTCGCCGGCATCGTCGTGCTCGCCGATCCGCCGCGCTTCGACTGGCACGACAAGGGCGTGATCTGGGGCCACATCTGGCTGCTGCTGTCGGGCTTCACCTGGGCGATCGCCATCGTCCATATCCGCCATCACCGCTGGCGCACCGCGCCGCTCGACGCGCTGCCCTGGCAGATGACCGTCGCCGCCGTGCTGCTCTGGATCGCGGCGCCGATCCTCGAGCCCAAGGGCCATCTCGACGTCCACGCCAGGGAACTGTGGATCGGCCTGATCTACATCGGCGCCTTCGCCGGCCCGATCGCCACCTGGGCCGCCGTCTCCGTCAACCGTGCCCTGCCCCCGGTCGTCGGCGCCATGGCGATGCTCGGCGTCCCGCTCCTCAGCATCGCCTCGTCAATTGTGCTGGTGAACGAGCCGATCACCCTGCCGCTGGCGATCGGGACGGCGCTGGTGATTACGGGAATCGCGACCGTGATCCTGGACAGGCGCTAAGCGCGTTGCACATCCGTTTGACTGAAGTCCTCGCCGATGAAAAGGAGCGGCATGCTGCGGACCACGGCGAGCGCATAGGAAAAGCAATCACCGAAGTTGAGAGAGGATTTCGCCCGTCCCTTGCCCCATGCCTGGAACGCATCAATCGCGAGCGTTGCGAGCGCGGCATCCACGGCTACTTCCTCGACACCCAAGGTTTCCCAGGCACGGTCAAACGCCGATCGCTCCAAACCAAAGCGACCTACCAGGACAAATGCCGCTTCGACCCGCGTCACCGAGGTCGCGAAGACCGTTGCGGCGGCGTCCATCGTGGCACGGAGTGACGACGCCTGCGGGCCTCTCGTCAGCACCTCGACAATTGCCGATGTGTCGATGGCAATGTCGGTCATCGTGGCAGGCCGTCAGGTCCATAGAGGCCAGTGTGGTCGGCCAGGCGCGCCCGCTCTTCCTCCGTTTTCGGCAGCTTGTGGCGGCTGTAGATTTCGTCGAGAACCCGATCGAGCTGCTTCCGGCGGCGCTTGCCTCGGCTCGCGGCATCGTCCTCCTCGAGCAACCGCTCGCAGGCAACTGCGACAGCCTCTGAAATCGTCGTGTCGAGGCGCTTCGCCAGCCGGCGGGCAGCCTTCTCTGCTCGGGAATTGGCAATGGTAATCATATATATGGATATATAAGCTGGCGGACGGAGGTCAAGGGAGGCGAAGCCGGATGAACTGGGGCACCATGAGCCGCGACGAGCGGGACGCGGCGTACGACAACACCAATGCGGTCAGGAACTCGGCCGAGCTGAACGCGGCACGCGAGGCGCAGTCGGCGGCTTTCCGCAAGGCCCATCCCGAGCATCTCGACATCCCGTACGGCGCGGGCGAACGCAACAAGTGGGACCTGTTCCCCGCCGCCGACCCGAACGCGCCGTGCCTGGTGTTCATCCATGGCGGCTACTGGCAGCGCAACAGCCGCGAGATGTTCGCCAACCTGATCGCCGGGCCCTACGCCCACGGCTGGGCGGCCGCGCTGCCGGGCTACACGCTGGCGCCGGATGCGTCGCTCACCGAGATCGTCGCCGAGATCAATGCGGCGCTCGACTGGCTGGCACACAACGGCGCCGCGCACGGCATCAACGGCAAGGTGGTGCTGTCGGGCTGGTCGGCCGGCGGGCACCTGACCGCGCAGTGCCTCGGCCATCCGGGGGTCAGCGCCGGACTGGCGATCTCGGGGATCTTCGAGCTGGGGCCGATCCGCGACACCTATCTCAACGAGAAGCTGCTGCTCAGCGACGAGGAGATCGCCGCCCTCTCGCCCCTGCGCCTGCCAATGATCGACAAGCCGCTCGCCATCACCTACGGCACGGCCGAGCTGCCGCCGCTGGTCGCCGACAGCCGCGACCTGCATGCCCGCCGCTCGGCCGAGCACCTGCCCGGGCCGCTGATCCCGGTCGCCGGCGCCGATCATTTCACCATCGTCCACGAATTGCGCGACGCCGACGGCGAGCTGACGCGCCAGCTCCTGCTGCTGGCATGAGGCTGGCCGTCGTCGCGGTCCCGGCGCTGCTGTGGGCCGCGCCGGCACTCGCCCAGAGCGACGAGGATATCCGCCGCCTCGTGATCGAGGATTCGCTGGCCCGCTTCCAGGGCTATTGCCCCTGTCCCTATTCCTACGACCGCGGCCAGCAATGCGCCGACAAGAGCGTCTACAGCCAGTCGGCGGGCCGGCCTGTCGACCTCTACTGCTATCCGCGTGACGTCCCCTACTGGGAGATCGTGAACTATCGCCGGCGGATGGGCATCCGCTGAGGCTTTGACAGCGTCGCATTGACAGCTTCGCGCGGCCTCCGCCATGTAGCGGGCGAACGAGGGAAACGATGGCGAACAAAGTCTACAAGGACGCGAAGTCGGCGCTCGACGGGCTGCTGCGCGACAACCTGATGCTGATGTGCGGCGGCTTCGGCCTGGTCGGCGTGCCCGACAGGCTGATCGCCGCGGTCCGCGACTCCGGCGTGAAGGGCCTGACCTGCGTCAGCAACAATGCCGGCATCGACGGTGCGGGGTTGGGCCTGCTGCTCGAGACCGGGCAGGTCAAGAAGATGATCAGTTCCTACGTCGGCGAGAACAAGACCTTCGCCAAGCTCTACCTCGAGGGAAAGCTGGAGATCGAATTCAATCCGCAGGGCACGCTGGCCGAGCGCGTGCGCGCCGGCGGCGCCGGCATCCCGGCCTTCTACACCAAGACCGGCGTGGGCACCGAGGTCGCCAAGGGCAAGGAGACCAAAGTCTTCGACGGCGAGGAATACGTCATGGAGCGCGGCCTGGTTGGCGATCTCGCCCTGGTGAAGGCATGGAAGGGCGACAAGTCGGGCAACCTCGTGTTCCGCAAGGCCGCCCGCAACTTCAACCCGATCATGGCGACCGCCGGCCGCGTGTGCGTCGCCGAGGTCGAGGAGCTGGTCGAGACGGGCCAGCTTGATCCCGATCACATCCACACGCCGGCGATCTACGTGCAGCGCATCTTCTGCGGCGCGCCGTACGAGAAGAAGATCGAGCAACGCACCATTCGCAAGGCTTAAGGAGAAGCCCATGGCCTGGACCCGCGACCAGATGGCGGCGCGCGCCGCCGAGGAGCTGAAGGACGGCTTCTACGTGAACCTCGGCATCGGCATCCCGACGCTGGTCTCCAACTTCGTGCCGGACAATGTCGACATCACGCTGCAGTCGGAGAACGGCATGCTGGGCGTGGGCCCGTTCCCGTTCGACAACGAGGTCGATGCCGACATCGTCAATGCCGGCAAGCAGACCGTGACCGAGGTGAAGGGCACGGCGTACTTCAGCTCGGCCGACAGCTTCGCGATGATCCGCGGCGGCCACATCGACCTGTCGATCCTGGGCGCGATGGAAGTCGCCGAGAACGGCGACCTCGCCAACTGGATGATCCCCGGCAAGATGGTGAAGGGCATGGGCGGCGCCATGGACCTGGTCGCCGGCGTGAAGAAGGTGATCGTGACCATGGAGCACGTCTCCAAGGACGGTCAGTCGAAGCTCCTCGACAAATGCAGCCTGCCGCTCACCGGCAAGCGCGTGGTCGACATGGTGATCACCGAATTGGGCGTGTTCACCATCGACAAGCACGGCAAGCCCGGCGTGACGCTGGTGCAGCTCGCCGACGGCGTGACCGTCGACGAGGTGAAGGCGAAGACCAAGGCCACGCTCACCGTCGGCGTGTAGGACGCTCGTCACATGTTCCCTCTCCACCACGAAGTGGGGGAGAGGGTGGGGCCCATTGCGAAGCAATGGGAGGGCGAGGTGGTCGCTGTTACAAAAACATCGTGAGCTACCGAAAGACGAGAACTCCGACACCTCTCCCTCCCCGCGCAAGCGCAGATTATCTTTTTGATCGACAGACAAATTTCGAACGCACCCGCGAGCGTTTCCTTGGGAAATCTCGCTTCGGAACGTCAAAAGTCGCCGAATCGGGCGCTCGCAGCGCGCTCATGACGGGCAATGGAGGATGACTCGAGGCCCGCAAACAGCGGCTTTTCTCCCATCCATTGCCCGTAATAGGTGTTCGGCGCGTGATCATGCAGAGTCGCGCGCATGATCTTCCTCATCGGACCGCGCCACTCCAGTGGCGCTCATAACTCTGATTGCGCCACTGGAGTGGCGCGGTCCGATGAGGGGTGTTTTTCAGTTGGGACAGAATGGGTGGATTCGTGGACTCCGGGCCCAAAACCCTTGTGCCATCGGCATCCAACCGGTCCACACCCGAGTGGACTCTTGTGGACTCCGCCAAGGGCTCTTCGACGTAGAGCCTCTCCGTTCCAGAGGCGAGTCGTCGTCGGCCCATCGCCGCGGTATAGTCGCTGCATAATCGTACCAACGTACGGACAACGTACGAAAATCAGGAGGAGCACCCGAATGCTGTCGATGGAGCACAACGACATCCTGACCCGGGTCGGTCCGGGCACGCCGCTGGGCGAGCTGATGCGGGAATACTGGATCCCGGCCTGCCTGCCGTCGGAGCTGAAGCCCGACGCCACGCCGACGCGCCTCAAGCTGCTGGGCGAGAAGCTGATCGCCTTCCGTGACACCGAAGGCCGGATCGGAATCCTCGATCACCGCTGCCCGCATCGCTGCGCCTCGATGTTCTTCGGCCGCAACGAGGAAGGCGGCATCCGGTGCGCCTATCACGGCTGGAAGTTCGACGTCGAAGGCAATTGCCTCGACCAGCCCAACCTGCCCGAGGACGCCCGCTTCACCGATCGCGTCAAGGCCAAGGCCTACAAGGTCGCCGAGAAGGGCGGCATCGTCTGGGTCTATATGGGCAAGCGCAAGGTGCCGCCGCCGCTTCCCGCGCTTGAGGTGCTGAGCCTTCCCGACGACGAGCGCATGGTCATGTGCCACATGCGCGACTGCAACTGGCTGCAGAGCCTCGAGGGCGACATCGACACCTCGCACTTCGGCTTCCTGCACGCCGGCGCCGTGCAGCCCGACGACGTCGATCCCGACACCATGCATCGCTACGGCCTGCTCAACCGCACGCCGCGCTACCACGTCAAGGAGACCGACTGGGGCACGATGTACGATGCCTACCGGCCGGCCGATCCGGGGAACTACTTCCACCGCTTCGCCCACTTCATGTTCCCGTTCTTCGCCCTCGTGCCGGACGGCACGTTCGGCAACATGATCCAGGCGACCCTCTCGGTGCCGCTCGACGACAGCCACACCATGACCTACGTGACGGCCTGGAAGAAGCGCGACATCGCGCTCCGCACCCTGAAGGACGGCAGCTTCATCCCGGGCGCGGCGCCGACCATGAGCTACCTGCCCGACACGACCGACTGGCTCGGCCGCTGGCGGCTCAAGGGCAACCGCGGCAACGACTACCTGATCGACCGCGAGGAGCAGGCGAGCGGCAAGTCCTATTCGGGCATCCAGGGCATCGGCCAGCAGGACCAGGCGATGGTCGAGAGCATGGAGGGTCCGAAGGAAGGCATCGTCGATCGCAGCTTCGAGAACCTCGCCGCGAGCGACCGCATGATCGCCATCACCCGGCGTCGCATCATTGCCGCGGCGCAGGCACATGCGAAGGACGGCTCGGTTCCGGCGACCGTCGACCGTCCCGAGTTGGCGCGCGGCGCGCGCGGCGGCTCGTTCGTCTGCTCGGACTCCGTCGACTGGCTCGACGCCTACGCCGAGCAGATGCGCAAGGCACAGAGCCCGGCCGGCTTCCTGCTCCAGGCCGCCGAGTAGTGCGCCATGCCGAACAGGAACGCCCGCCCCTCGCGCCGGGCGGCAATCGCAGGCGCGCTCGCCTTCGGTGCCGCTCCGCTGATCCGTCGTGCGTCGGCGCAGCCCGCGCAGGGCGTCTCGCCGGCGCTCGCCGAGCTCTACGAGAAGGCCAAGCCCGAGGGCGAGGTCACGATCTGGGCCCCCGGCTCGCCGTCGGTGCAGTGGATCCCGGCCGAGTTCGCCAAGCGCTTCCCCGCCGTGAAGGTCACCTGGCTGGGCGACCAGCAGGCGAGCTCGCGCCTGATCGCCGAGGCGCGCGCCGGCCGCCACGCGACCGATGTCTGGACCTTCTCGCTCGGCGGCACGCTCGAGATCCAGAAGCGCGGCCTTTTGGAGAAGTACGACTGGCGCAAGTTCGGTGCGCAGGACCGCGACATCTTCTGGGACGGCGAGGCGGTCTGTAACCACAACTACGTCTACGCGCCGCTCTACGCCAAGGCCAAGCTCACCGCCGACCAGGTGCCACGGCAGTGGGAGGGGCTGACCGACGCCAAGTGGACCGACAAGCTGATGTCCGACAGCTTCCTGCTGCCGCGGCTGGGCGGCTACCTCGCGATCGAATGGGGTCTCGAGCGGACGCAGAAATGGATCAAGACGCTGATCGACCAGCGCAAGCTGCTGGTCACCACCTCGGCGGTGTCGAACTTCTTCAAGTCCGGTGAGCGCGAGCTGGCCGTCGCCGAGAGCGTGAGCGGCGCCTTCCTGTACAACAAGGACGGGCTCAACGTCGGCTACCAGATCATGGAGATGGTGCCGGCGACGCAGTTCGTGCTGGGCGCGGTCAAGCAGGCGCCGCATCCCAATGCCGCCCGGCTGCTGATCGCATGGCTGATCTCGCCGGAAGCCAAGATGCTGTACGAGACGCTGGCCGGGCAGGCGGACATTCGCGCGAATTCCGACTCGCCGCTCGCCAAGGAGATCAAGGCGGCGGGCGCCAAGGTCATCTACGAGGATGTCGAGACGATGAACCAGCGCGCCGAGTATTACCGCAAGCTGATGTCGATCGTCCGCGGCCAAGGTTAGATGAAGGGCTAAGCGATGGCCGTCCAGGCCGAAGAGGCTGTCGTTGTCTCCGCCGTTCGCCGCAAGCGGCGCGGCCAGCTCGGCTGGGTCGGGACGATCGCCGTGACCGGCGCGGCGCTCGCTGCGCTCTACCTCGTGATGGCGCCGTTGCTGGCGCTGCTCGCAACCGCCTTCCGGGGCCCGAGCGACCTGTTGCCGTTCGAGCCGGGCGCGCACTGGACCTTTGCCAACCTGGTCGACGTCTACCTCGGGACCAACCTGCTGACGACCACACTGCCCAACACCGCGATCTTCGTCGGCGGCTCGGTGGCGGTCACCTTCTTCACAGCGTTCACGCTGGCGTGGCTGGTCGAGCGCACCGACCTGCCGTGGCGCACGGCGATCTTCACGACGATCCTGTTCCCGCTGCTGGTGCCCGGCATCGTTATGGCCTTCGCCTGGACGCTCCTGTTCGCGCCCAATGCCGGCTGGGTGAACGTGGCTCTGCGCTTCGTCCTGGGCCTCGACGGCACCGGCCCGATCAACATCTTCAGCATGCCCGGCCTGATCCTGTGCCAGGGGATTGCTTCGGTGCCGTTCGTCTTCCTGCTGCTGGGGGCAGCCATGCGCACCATGAACCCCGCGCTCGAGGAAGCGAGCAGCACCTCGGGCGCGCATCCCTTGACCACCTTCTTCCGGGTCACCCTGCCGGTGCTGCGGCCGGGCGTGCTGGCGCCGCTGATCCTGGCCACGCTGGTGGCGCTCGAGCAGTTCGAGATGCCGCTGATCATCGGCTTCCCCGCGCGGATCAGCGTGTTCAGCACGCGGCTCTATTTCGACCTCAACCCGGAGGACGAGCTGCCGGCCTACGGCAAGGCCGCCGCGACCGCGTTGCTGTTCCTGACCGCCGCCATCGCGCTGCTGCTGGTCTACAACCACCTGATCCGCCGCGCCGAGCGCTTCGTCACGGTGACCGGCAAGGGCTACCGCCCGACCCGCTATCGGCTCGGCCGCTGGCGTGCGCCGGCGATAGGCTTCGTCGTCCTCTACCTGCTGATCGCCGCGCTCCTGCCGGCGGTCGTGCTGGTCTGGACCAGCTTCTCCGGGGGCAGCAACGATGCGCTCAGCCTCGACGCCTACCGCGCGCTCCTCGCCGACAACCGCTTCTGGCCGGCCGTGCGCAACACCTTCGTCGTGGCGGGCCTCAGCGCCGGCCTGATCACCCTGATCGGCGCGCTGCTCGCCTGGCAGATCCTGCGCCTGCGCTTCCCCGGCCGCGCCGTGCTCGACGTGGTGAGCTTCCTGTCGATCGGCATCCCTGCCGTGATCACCGGCTTCGCGGTGATGATCCTCCATCTCACCGTGCCGATCGGGATCTACGGCACGATCTGGATCCTGATCCTCGCCTACTCCTACCGCCTCGCCGTCTCGACCCGGCTGTCGCGCGCCGCGCTGATCCAGATCCATCCCGAACTCGAAGAAGCATCCTTCGCCTCGGGCGGGCGATGGCTCGACACGATCGGCCGCGTGGTGCTGCCGCTGCTGGCGCCGTCGCTGATGGCAAGCTTCCTGCTGCTGTTCATCGTCGGCTTCCGCGAGTTCACCATCCCGATGATCCTGCAGTCCGAGGATAACTGGGTGCTGAGCGTGATCATGTGGAAGCTGCAGTCCGACCGGCAGACCGCCCAGGCCGCCGCTGTCGGCACCATGATCCTGCTGTTCGTGGCGCCGGTGATCTTCGTGCTGCGCCGGCAGCTCCTGTCGCGCACGGAGTCCTAGAGATGCTGACCGTCCGAGGCCTCACCAAGACCTACGCCACCGCCGACGGCAGCTTCCAGGCGCTGAAGGGGATCGATTTCGAGATCCCGGCCGGAGGCTTCTACACGCTGCTGGGCGAATCGGGTTGCGGCAAGTCGACGACCTTACGCTGCGTCGCCGGCCTCGAGGAGCCCGACGGCGGCTCGATCGCGATTGGCGGCGAGATCGTCACCGATACGGCGCGCGGCGTCCACGTGCCGGCGTTCGACCGCGACATCGGCCTGGTGTTCCAGTCCTACGCGATCTGGCCGCACATGGACGTGTTCGCCAATGTCGCCTATCCGCTCAAGGTGCAGCGGCCGCGCATCGTCGCCGCGGACATCAAGGCGCGCGTGATGGACGCGCTGCGCCTGGTCGGCATGGAGGACTTCGCCGGCCGGCAGGCGACCAAGCTCTCGGGCGGCCAGCAGCAGCGCGTCGCCTTCGCCCGCGCCCTCGTGCGCCGGCCCAAGCTGCTGCTGCTCGACGAGCCGCTCTCGAATTTGGACGCCAAGCTGCGCGAGCAGATGCGCTTCGAATTGCAGGAGCTGATCTCCCGCACCGGGGTGACGACGCTCTACGTCACCCACGACCAGTCCGAGGCGCTCGCCATGTCCGACACCGTGGCGGTGATGTCGGGCGGCCGCATCGTGCAGGCCGGCGCACCGCGCGAGGTCTACGGCCAGCCCGACAACCGCACGGTCGCGCACTTCCTCGGCAGCGCGAATTTCCTGCGCGGCAGGATCGTCGAGGCGGGCGACGGGCTCGCCACCGTCGCGCTGGCCGACGGCGCCGTCTCGATCGCCGTGCCGTCGCGCGGCGGCCTCGCGGCGGGCGCCGCCGTCGACGTGATCTTCCGGCCGGAGGACGTGACGACCCATCTCGATCCCGCCGGCGGCGCGATCGAATGCGCGGTCGAGCGCGTCGTCTTCCAGGGGGGCATGAGCGAGTACCAGCTGCGGCTGGGCGCGACGCTGCTGCGCACCGTCGTGCACCCGTCGGTCAGCGCCCAGCCCGGCGACCGTGCCTGGATCGCCATCCGTCCCGAGCGCTGCCTCCTGTTCAGCGCGGAGTGACTACCACCGCGCCATGAACTGGCGGATCGGCTCGGCGCCAGGGTTGCTGAAGCGGCGGTCGATCACGATCGCCTTGCCGGTCGCGCCCTGGCCGTAATAGAGCGCGTTCCAGTCGTTGTCGGCGTCGATGTAGGAGCCTTCGAGCGAGGCACCGGCGAACAGGCCGTTGGAGTTGGCGAAGGCGACGATGTCGGCGCCCAGCGCCGACGTGCTCGCGCCCTCGAAGCCGGCGCCGACCGCGACCATGGTGACGCCCGCCTCCGCGCCGAACTTGAACTTGTGGTCGATGATGGCGTGCAGCCCCTTCTCGGTCCGGATGATGAAGATGATCTCGCTCACCTTGCCGCCGACCTGCAGCCCGACGCTGCCCGAGCCCATGCCGTAGAAGGCGGGATAGCTCCAGTCGCTGCGCCCGGTCCGGCTCATCAAGACGCCACGGCCGCCGGCAGCGCCGATGATGAAGCCGCCCTGCACGAGCTCGGGCACGATCATCACGCCCCGGGCGTCGTTCATCACCTTGCGCGCGTCGGGGAAATCCTTGCCGTCCAGGATCTTGCGGGCAGTTTCAAGGCTCTGGTCGACCAGCGACTGACGCTTGGCGTCCGCCCAAGCAATGGAGGGGGCAGCAGCAGATGCGAGGAAGGCGGCCGCAGTCCCGGCCACGAGGGATCGGCGATCGAGCATTGTTTCGGCTCCTTTTGGATCGCGACCGACGCCGGGGAAGCGCCTTTAGGGCCACGACACCCGAATCATACCACGGTTCAGGGCGAAATTGGGGCCGGCCGGTCCTTCAGAGTGAGCGGAAGGCCCGCGGTCATCAAAATGACTCGGTCGGCCCGCTCGGCCATGCGCATGTTGAGCCGGCCCTGCGCGTCGCGGAAGGCGCGACCGAGCGGCGTATCGGGCACGACGCCCAAACCGACCTCGTTGCTGACGAACACCACCGGCACCGCGATCGTCTCGAGGACGCGCAGCAGATCGTCGGTCGCCGCGTCGACGTCGCCGGCGCCCAGCATGACGTTGCTGAGCCACAGGGTCAGGCAATCGACCAGCACCGGCCGGCCCTTCTCGGCGGCGGTGGCGAGCGCCGTGTCGAGCTTCAGCGGCTCCTCGATCGTGGTCCAGTTCGAGCCGCGGCGGACGCGATGGGCGGCGATGCGGGTCGCCATCTCGACGTCGCCGGCCTGGGCAGTGGCGATATAGACCGCGGCCTGCGCCGGCGCGCCATGCAGGCTGCCGGTCGCGAGCTTCTCGGCGTGCGTGCTCTTGCCCGAGCGCGCGCCACCCAGCACCAGCGTGACGGGCGGCAGCGGGAAGGCCGCGAGGTGCTCCATCAGGGCTTGGCGCGGACCAGCCAGCAGGCCCCGGCAAGCTTCACGCCGTCCGGCGTGGCGTAAGGCTTCAGCGCCTCTCCGATCGCTTCCTTGGCTTTCGCGATCTGCTCGGGAGTCGAGTCCTTGAAGCGGCGCGCCAGCGGGCCGAAGTCGCTGATCCGCTGCAGCACGTCGGGGATGTCCTTGCCCTGGTGCAGCATCTGGTCGACCGGCTCGAACGATGGCGCCGTGAAGCCGGCCTCGCGGAGGATGCGCTCGACGCGGGCGCGGTCGCCGAAGGAATACTGACCGGGCTCCTCGGGGCCGGGCCGTTCGATCGGCGGCAGGTAAGGATCGGCGGCGCGCATCGGCACGCCCGCCCAAGGGTTCTCCTTGGGCGTGCGCCAGCAGATGAAGACCAGGCGGCCGCTGGGCTTCAGGGCGCGACGGATATTGGCGAAGGCCGCGACCGGATCGCCGAAGAACATCACGCCGAAGCGCGAGAAGACCAGGTCGACCGAGCCGGCCTGGAAGGGAAAAGTCGTGGCGTCGCCCACCTCGAAGGTCGCGTTGCCGAGCTTCTGCCCGCGCGCCACACCCACCAGCGGCTCCGAGATGTCGACGCCCAGCACGTGGCCGGTCGGACCGACCGCCCGGGCGAGCTCGGCCGTCGTGCCGCCGGTGCCGCAGCCGATGTCGAGCACGCGCTCGCCCGGCTGGGCATTGGCGGCCTTCAGCACCGCCTCGCCGAAGCCCGCGATGCCCTGCTGGATACGCTCGTAGGCGGCGAGCCACATCTTGCCGCCGGGACCGTTCCAGAACGCGGCCTGGTTGGCCGCAAGCTCTTCTCTGGTCTTCATGCCTTGCTCCCTCCGCCATGATGGGCGGCCACGATGTCGCGCGGCATGTAGTTGGTGAACGCGACCTTCCAGGCATGCGCCGGGTCGGCCTTCTCGAAATGCTCGATCAGGGTGATCGACACGTTCTCGATCTCGAACCGCACCGCCGCCTCGGGATGCATGTCGAAGGCGTGTGCCAGCGCGGCGCGGATCGTGCCGCCATGCGCCGTCGCGACGATGTCGCGGCCGCGATACTTGTCGGTCAGCCGCTCGATCGAGCGCACGGTGCGCTTGCGCAGGTCGGTGAAGCTCTCGCCGCCCGGCGGCCGGAACTCCGGCGGCGCCAGCCAGAACAGGTGGCCGTTGCCCGGCATCGCTGTGATCTCGGCATAGGTCAGGCCCTGCCATTCGCCGAACGACTGCTCGGCGAGATCGGGATCGATCACCACCTCGCCGAACTCCGCGCCGGCCCGGCCGAGATGCTCGGCGGTCTTGCGTGCGCGCAGCAGGTTGGAGGAGTACCAGACCGCGCCCTTGGGCAGCATCTTCGCCTGGTGCTTGAACAGCGCCTCGTTGCTCACGTCGCAGTCCTTGTCGAACTGGCCGTAGCAGCGGCCTTCGGGATTGGGCACCGGCGCGTGACGCACCCACCACCAGCGCGTCACCGCTCCCGTATTCTTGGGCGCCAGCGCCATATCGACTTCTCCTTGTTTGTCATCCCGTGCGTCAGCGAGGGATCTTTACTGCAACCGAAGGATCCCTCGCTACGCTCGGGATGACACCAATCCTAGTGATGGATGAGCAGGGCGGCGACGACCAGGAAGGCGATCTCGGCCTTCTGCTGTACGGCGCCCAGCGTGTCGCCGGTATAGCCGCCGATGCGTTCGGCGATCCAGCGGGAGGCGAACCAGGCCGCGAAGATCGAGATCGCGGGCGCCAGGATCGCGGCGAAGAAGCTCTTGCCCAGCAGCAGGATGAAGGCGAGGCCCGCGCCGATCGCCATGGTCAGCCAGACGTCGTTGTCGGTCGGCTTGCCGGCTTGTGCGCCCAGCCCATCGGCATGGACCGGCGAGAAGGCGAGCAGCGGATAGGCGAGCGTCGCGCGGGACAGCGCGTGGGCGCCGATCAGCACGACCAGGCCCGTCGAGCCGGAGAACTGGGCGAGGCACGCGACCTTGATCAGCACCGAGAGCGCCAGCGCCAGAACGCCGAACGTGCCGTTGCGGCTGTCGCGCATGATCTCGAGCCGCCGCGGCGGCTCCAGCGCATGCGGCCCGAGCCCGTCGGCCGTGTCGGCCAAGCCGTCTTCGTGCAGGGCGCGCGTGATAAGCACCGCGGCGACGACCGCCAGGACGCCGGCCAGCCAGCCCGGCCCCGAGACGGCGCGCACGATCGCGAACACCAGCCCGGCGGCCAGGCCGACCGCGGCGCCGATGAACGGCAGCACCGGCAACACGTCGGCCAACGGCCAGCGCGGCACGCCGGTGTCGAACTTCACACCGGTGAAGAAAGTTGCCTGTTCCTTGAAGGCCTGCAGCCAGTCGTCGAAGGAGGACGGGCGGGCGCCGAAGGAACGACCGTCGAAGTCGCCGGGGTTGGTCATGAAGGGGGGCTGGCCATGGTGGGACAAATATAGGATGGTCCGCGCCCGCTATGAACGCCCCTCCTTCAGCCCCGACCTTCGAGGAAATCCGCCGGATCCTGCGCGACCTGCCGGGCCCGGACCTGGAGGCGCAGACCAAGGTGGTGGCCCGCCAGACCGAGCTCACCAAGCCGCCTGGCTCGTTGGGCCGGCTGGAGGAGCTGGCCGAATGGCTGGCCGCCTGGCAAGGGCGTGCCCAGCCGCGCATCGAGCGGCCGCGGGTGGCGGTGTTCGCCGGCACGCACGGCGTGGCGCGGCGCGGCGTATCGGCCTATCCACCCGAAGTCACCCAGCAGATGGTGAAGAACTTCCTGAGCGGTGGCGCCGCAATCAACCAGCTGGCGGGCGCGATCGACGCCGACCTGCGGATCTACGAGCTCGATCTCGAGCATCCGACCGAGGACTTCACCCGGGCGCCGGCGATGAGCGAGGCGCGCACCGCCAACGCCATGGCCTACGGCATGATGGCGGCAGAGCCCGGCATCGACGTGCTGTGCCTGGGCGAGATGGGCATCGCCAACACCACGGTGGCGGCAACGCTCTGCGCGGCGCTGTTTGGCGGGACAGGTTCGGACTGGGCCGGGCCCGGCACCGGCGTGCAGGGGGCGGCTCTGGGCAACAAGATCAAGGTGATCGACCAGGCGCTTGCGCATCATCGCGAGGCGATCGCCGCGCGCGATCCGCTGAGCCTGCTCGCGGCGGTCGGCGGCGAGGAGTTTGCCGCGATTGCCGGGGCGATCATCGCCGCCCGCATGGGCCATATCCCGGTGCTGCTCGACGGCTATGCCTGCACCGCCGCGGCCGCGGTGCTGTTCGCCGGGGATCGCCGGGCGCTCGATCACTGCCGGGTCGCGCACCGCTCGGCCGAGCCCGGACACATGCGCCTGCTGGAGACGATCGGCCAGCGGCCCCTGCTCGACATGGACATGCGGCTGGGCGAGGCATCCGGCGCGGCGCTCGCCGTGCCGATCCTCAAGGCGGCGGCCGCCTGCCACAACGGCATGGCGACCTTCGCCGAGGCGGGCGTCAGCGGCAAGGCATGAGGAAGAAGCGCCAGAACGACCCGGAAGGCGTCCGGCGCAACATCCTCGAAGTCGCCACGGTGGAGTTTGCACAGCGTGGCTTCAGCGGCGCGCGCGTCGACGCCATCGCCAACCGCACGCGCACCAGCAAGCGCATGATCTACTACTACTTCGGTAGCAAGGAGCGGCTCTACCTTGCGGTGCTGGAGGCGGCCTACAGCGCCATCCGCCGCCAGGAGGCCACGCTCGACCTGGAGCACCAGGCGCCCGAGCAGGCGCTCGCCACGCTGGTCGCCTCGACGTTCGACTACTACCACGCCCATCCGGAGTTCGTGCGTCTGGTGATGAACGAGAACATCATGGACGGCGTGCACATGAAGCGGTCGAAGGCGATCGGCAAGCTGAACGTCACGGTGATCGACGCGGTCAAGCGCATCCTGGCGCGCGGCGAGAAGGATGGCGTCTTCCGCCGCGGCATCGACCCGATCGAGCTGCACATGACGATCAGCGCGCTCGGCATCTTCAACGTCGCCAACCGCGCCACCTTCTCCACCATCTTCAAGCGCGACATGAGCTCGCCGAAAGCGCTCGCTGTGCGACGCGGCGAGATCGTCGACATGATCCTGCAACACGTGCGAGCCTGAGGTGCCTCGGCTCGGGGGACGGGCCTGAATTGACAAAATGAACCGTTCAGTACATTTGTCGTCGTAAAGCAAAAAGTAGAGTTTTTAGGAGGAAGCATGACTCGCAACACCGGACTCCTGATCAATCGGCGCACGACCCTGCTGGGCGCCGCCGGCCTGGCCGTGGCGCCGCTCGCCGCGCCGCACATCGCGCGCGCCGCGGACCCGATCAAGATCGGCCTGCTGCTGGCCAAGACCGGGCAGATCGCCGGCCAGACCGAATATCTCGCCAACGGCTCTTTCCTGGCGCTCGAGCAGCGCAACAAGATGGTGATGGGCCAGCCGGCGGAGCTGGTGTGGCTCGACGAGCCGAGCCCGCAGGGCGCCGTGCAGAACATGCAGAAGCTGGTGCAGGAGAACAAGGTGTGCGCCGTGCTGGGCGGTGCGCTCTCCTCCAACGCCCTGGGCGAGGAGGCGAAGGCCGCCGAGCTCAAGGTGCCGTTCGTCTGCGACAACGCCGCAGCGACCGAGATCACCGGCAAGAACTGCAACCGCTACACTTTCCGCCTCAACACGCCGGTGGCGGTGCAGCAGAGCATGCTCGCGCCCTACGCCCTGAAGTACGGCAAGAAGTGGTACCACATCACCGCATCCTACGCGTTCGGCCAGGACATCCTGAAGAGCTCGCGCGCGCTCCTGAAGGCGGCGGGCGGCACGGAAGTGGGCGTCGACGAGGTCCCGCTCAACACCGCCGACTTCAGCTCCTTCATCCTGAAGATCCGCCAGGCCAAGCCGGACGTCGTCGTGGGCGGCCTGTCGGCCGGCGACCTGACCACGTTCCTCAAGCAGTGGAACGAGCTCGGCATGAAGGGCAAGATCCCGTTCGTCGAGATCGCGATCGGCGACACCGACATCTGGGGCGTCGGCCCCGAGGCCGCGAACGGCACCTTCACCAAGCTGTGGGACGCCTTCAATCCCCACAATACGCCGGAAGAGAAGGCGTTCGCCGACGCCTATCTCAAGAAGCACGGCAAGCCGCCGGCCGACAAGGCGTGGATGGGCTGGATCACCGCGCGCTCGCTGTTCGAATCGATCGACGCCGCGAAGTCGACCGACGCCGACAAGATCATCGACGCGCTCGAGCACTGGAAGGCGCCGGCCGGCGATTCGTCCTACAGCTACCGCAAGTTCGATCACCAGATGCTGGTGCGCAACCTCGCGGTCCAGGTGAAGGACAAGATCACCGACAAGTGGAACTTCTTCGACGTCAAGGCGACGCTGCCCGAGAACCCGGCCGACCTCGACAAGGTGTTCGGCACCCAGGAGGAAGTCGGCTGCAAGATGGGCTGATCCGGCATCGGTAGAAGACGATGCTGGACATCCTCCTGTCGCAAACGGCAAGCGGCCTCGTCCTCGGCGGCTTGTACGTGCTGATCGCGATCGGGCTCTCGATCATTTTCGGGCTGCTCGGCATCGTCAATTTCGCGCACGGCGCCTTCTTCACGCTGGGCGCCTACCTGGCGCTGACACTCGTCCAGCTGTTCGGCTGGCCGGCGGTGATCCTCTCGCCGGTCATTGTCGGCGGCATCGGCATGCTGGCCGAGAGGCTCCTGATCAGCCGGCTCTACGACAAGGAGCCGCTGATCAGCCTGATCGTCACGTTCGCGCTGGCGCTGCTGATCGAGGCGGCGGTGCGCCTGATCTATGGCGGCATCGGCCAGCCCTTCAGCCCGCCGCCCTTCCTGGCCGGCGTCTTCCTGTGGGGACCGGTGCTGATCACCAAGTATCGCGTGGCCGTGCTCGCGACCACCGCGGCCGTGCTGCTGCTGCTCTGGCTCTTCCTCGAGAAGACGCGGTTCGGGCGCATCCTGCGCGCCGGCTCGCGCGACCCGGAGATGGTGGGCCTGCTCGGCATCAACCTGCCGCGCGTGCTGACCTGGGTGTTCGGCCTGGGCTGCGCCATCTCGGGCATCGCCGGGCTGCTGGCGGCGCCGCTCTGGACCGTGACCCCGGCGATGGCGACCAACGCCATCATGCCGGCCTTCGTCGTGGTGGCGATCGGTGGCCTGGGCTCCTTCGCCGGCGCTGTGATCGCGGGTCTTCTGGTCGGCGTCGTCGTGGCGCTCACCATCCAGTTCTGGCCCGAAGCCTCCGGCGCGGTGATGTACCTCTTCATGGCGCTGATGCTGCTGATCCGCCCGCGCGGCCTGCTGGGCGAACGCTGGGAGCGCTTCGAGTGAACGCGCTCCGTCACCCGGTGTTGCTCACCGTGCTGGTGCTGGCCGGCCTCAGCCTGCTCAGCTTCGTGATCGGCGCGCCGGTCAGCCTGATCACGCAGATCGCGATCTACACGCTCTACGGCGCGGGCGTCTGCCTGCTGGTCAGTTACACCGGCCTGGTGCCGTTCGGCGCTTCGGTCTTCTTTGGCTGCGCCACCTATGCCGTGGCGTTCGAGCTGCAGCGCGGCGCGGCCAACGAGATCGTGGCACTCGCCTTCGCGGTGTTCTTCTCGCTGCTGCTGGCGGCCGTCATTGCCTTCATCATTTTGCGCCGGCGCGGCCTCTATTTCTCGCTGCTGACGCTCGCCTTCTCGCAGATCGCCTTCGAGATCGCCTTCAAGTGGACCGACGTGACCGGCGGCGAGAACGGCATCCAGGGCCTGCCCCGGCCGACCTTCTCGACCCCCTGGGCGTTCCATGTCTTCACCGTCGTGACCGTCGCGATCGGGCTGGCGCTGCTGTGGCGCATCGCCCATTCGCCGTTTGGCCGCAGCCTGCAGGCGCTGCGCGACAACGAGCAGCGGGCGCAGAGCCTGGGCTACGACACCTTCCGGCTGAAGTTCGCCTCGTTCGTGCTGATGGGCGGCTTCATCGGCTATGCCGGCGGGCTGCTGGCGCTGATGCTGCGCGGCGCCTATGCCGACAATCTCAGCTGGCAGCATGCCGGCGATTCGCTGCTGATGGCCGTGCTGGGCGGCGTGCACCATTTCCTCGGGCCATTGTGGGGCGCCATCGCCTTCATCGTGCTGGAAGACCGGCTGTCGGCGCTGACCGAGAGCTGGTGGCTGATGTTCGCGCCGATCGTGATCCTGTTCGCGCTGGCCTCGCCCGAGGGCATCCAGGGCCTGGTCTTCCGCCTGCGCGGCCGGCACGACTGGACGCTGACGCGCGCCGGCATCCCGCCGCGGCCGGCGACCATCATGCCCTATCAGCCCGAGCGCGCGGCGCTCGATCCCGGCAAGCCGATCCTGACCGTCAGCAGGCTCGACAAGCGGTTCGGCTCGCTGGTCGTGGCCCAGGACATCAGCCTCGAGGTCCATCCCTACCGCCTGCACAGCCTGATCGGGCCGAACGGCGCGGGCAAGACGACCTTCTTCAACATGCTGACCGGCATCCTGGCGCCGAACGCCGGCACCATCGTGTTCGACGGCCACGACGTCACGCGGCTGCCGATGCACCGCCGCATCCGCCTCGGCATGGCGCGCTCGTTCCAGATCCTGAGCGTGTTCCCCAACCTCACCACCTTCGAGAACGTGCGCGTCGCGGTGCAGGCCCGCGACCCGCGGCAGCGCGGGCTGTGGCGGGACGCCCATGCCTATGACGACCTCAATGCCCGCACCTGGTCGCTGCTCGCCGCCGTCGGGCTGGAGGACCGCGCCGCCGATCCCTGCGCCAGCCTGAGCCACGGGCAGCGCCGGCTGCTCGAAATAGCCGTCTCGCTCGCCACCGACGCCAAACTGCTGCTGCTCGACGAGCCGCTCGCGGGCCTCGCCGAGGCCGACCGCCAGGTGGTCGGCGCGCTGATCCGCAAGCTCGCCGACAGCCATGCCGTCCTGCTGATCGAGCACGATATCGACCGCGTGCTGGCGCTGTCCGACCGCATCACCGTGCTGCACCAGGGCCACCTGATCGCCGACGGTCCGCCCGCCGAGGTCGGCAAGAACCCCGACGTCATCGCGGCCTACATGGGCGCCGAGCGGATCGTCACGCCGCCGCCGCCGAGCGCCACCGAACGGGCCGAGCATGCCGCCGCCAGGCCATTGCTGGTGATGGACAAGGTGAGCGCCGGCTACGCCGGCAGCACCGTGCTGGAGGACCTGTCGCTGGTCGTGCACGAGGGCGAGGCGGTCGCCCTGCTGGGGCGCAACGGCGTCGGCAAGACGACAACGCTCAAGGCGATCACCGGCACGGTGCGCTGCAGCGCCGGCAGCATCGCCTTCGCCGGGTCGGAGATCGCCAACGGCCGGACCTACGAGACCAACCGCAAGGGCGTGTCGCTGGTGCCGGAAGGCCGCCGGCTGTTCCCCAACCTGACGGTGCTCGACAATCTGCGCATCGCCATGCGCGAGGGCGGTGCATCGCTGGACGAGATCTACACGCTGTTCCCCAAGCTCAAGCTGCTGCAGCGCTCGAAGGCCGAGAGCCTGTCGGGTGGCGAGCGCCAGATGCTGGCGATCGCCCGCGCGCTGGTGATGCCCGCCAAGGTGATCCTGCTCGACGAGCCGTTCGAGGGGCTGGCCCCCGCCATCGTCAAGGAAGTGATGGACGCGCTCGCCAAGCTGCGTGGGAAGGTGGCGATGGTGATCGTCGAGCACCATGCCGAGACGGTGCTGCCGCTGGTCGACCGCGCCTACGTGCTGGTGAACGGACGGGTCGCCTTCGAGGGGACCGCCCGGTCGCTGGAGGACAATCCCGAACTTCAGGCCCGGCTGCTGGGCGTCGTACAGAAGGAAGCCGCCTGAAGCGATACCTCGAGGGAACGCGATCATGACGAATGGCTCTTCCCGGCGCGCGCTGGTCGGCCTGATCGGCGCCAACATCCAGCAGTCGATCTCGCCGGCGCTGCACGAAGACGCCTTCGCTGCGATCGGCATGGTGGGCCACTACCACCTGATGGACGTCGACACCCTGCCCGGCCGTACGCTGGAGGACCTGCTCGCCGCCGCTCGCACGGCAGGCTTCGCCGGCGTCAACGTCACCTTCCCATTCAAGGAAGCCGTCATCCCATTGCTCGATGCGGTATCGGACGAGGCCCGCCAGATCGGCGCGGTGAACACCGTGGTGATCGGCAAGGACGGCCGCACCATTGGCCACAACACCGACCGCTCGGGCTTCCGCGCCGCCTTCATCGACGCCTTCGGCAAGGACGCCGCGCGCGACAAGGCGGTGCTGCAGCTCGGTGCGGGCGGCGCCGGCCGCGCCGTCGCCTTCGCCCTGCGCGACCTCGGCGTGGCCTCGCTCGGACTGTACGACCGCGACAGCGAGCGGGCGAAGAAGCTCTGCGCCGACATAGGCCCTTGTGCCAAGCCCCTGGACGCGCCGGAGCCTGCGGCCGCGAATGTCGCCGGCATCGTCAATGCCACGCCGATCGGCATGATTGGCCATCCCGGCATGCCGATGACGCCCGATGTCGAGTGCGCCGGCCAGTTCGTCGCCGACGTGATCTACACGCCCCTCGAAACCGAGTTCGTGAAGGCGGCCAAGGCTCGCGGCGCGCGGACCATGGGCGGCGCCGGCATGTGCGTGCACCAGGCGGTCGACGCCTTCCGGCACTTCTCCGGCCGGATGCCGGACATCGACCGCATGAGGCGCGCTTTCGCCGAGGCGGCGGCACGTCGATCCGGAGGAGGACTCGCATGAAGACCTCGATCGCGACGGTATCTCTCAGCGGCACCCTGGGCGAGAAGCTCGAAGCCGTCGCCGCGGCCAAGTTCGACGCGGTGGAGATCTTCGAGAACGACCTCGTCACCTACTCCGGCCCTCCGAGCGACGTCCGCAAGGCGTGCAGCGAGCTGGGCCTCGACATCGTCACCCTGCAGCCGTTCCGCGACTTCGAGGGCATGCCGGCCGCCCAGCGCGAGCGCGCCTTCGCCCGTGCCGAGCGCAAGTTCGACGTCATGCAGGAGCTCGGCACCGACCTCCTGATGATCTGCAGCAACGTGAGCCCCGACTCGCTGGGCGGCATCGACCGCGCCGCCGCCGACCTGCGCGAGCTGGGCGAACGCGCGGCCAGGCGCGGCCTGCGGATCGCCTTCGAGGCGCTCGCCTGGGGACGGCACATCAACGACTACCGCGATGCCTGGGAGGCGGTGCGCCGCGCCGACCATCCGTCGGTCGGCCTGGTGCTCGACAGCTTCCACATCCTGGCGCGCGGCACCGATCTCTCCACCATCCGCTCGATCCCGGGCGACCGCATCTTCCTGGTGCAGCTCGCCGACGCGCCGATGCTGCAGATGGATTACCTGTCGTGGAGCCGCCACTTCCGCAACTTCCCGGGTCAAGGCGAGCTGCCGGTGCTCGACTTCATGAGAGCGTTGCAGGCGACACGCTACGACGGCGCCTTGTCGCTCGAAATCTTCAACGACCAGTTCCGCTCGGGCTCGACGCGCAGCGTGGCGATCGACGGCCAACGCTCGCTGCGCTTCATGCAGGAACAGCTCGGCACCGGCAGGCTCGAGCTTCCGCCGCGCGCCAGGGCCGAGGGCGTGAGCTTCATCGAGTTCTCGGCCGACGACCAGGATGCGCCGCGGCTCGAGACGCTGCTGGCGGGACTGGGCTTCCGCCGCGCCGGCCAGCATCGCTCGAAGGCCGTGACGCGCTGGACGCAGGGCGACATCAATCTCGTGGTCAACCGCGAGAAGGAGGGATTCGCCCATTCCTTCAACCTGGTGCACGGCTCGGCGGTCTGCGCGCTCGGGCTCGGCGTCGAGAACGCGGCCAAGACCTTCGAGCGCGCGACCCTGCTGCTCGACCAGCCGTTCCACCAGGCCGTCGGGCCCGGCGAGCTCGACATCCCGGCGGTGCGCGGCGTCGGCGGCAGCCTGATCTACTTCCTCGACAAGGCAAGCGACCTCGGCCGCGTCTGGGACATCGAGTTCGCGCCCACCGGCGATGCCGGTCGCGCGACCGGCCTCACCCGCGTCGACCACATCTCGCAATCGATGCAGTACGACGAGATGCTGAGCTGGCTGCTGTTCTACACGTCGCTGGTCGATCTCAACAAAGTGCCGGCGCAGGAAGTCGCCGATCCCGCGGGCCTGGTGCGCAGCCAGGTGATCGAGGCGGACGACGGCGCGCTGCGCTTCGTCCTCAACGCCTCGCAGAGCCAGCGCACGCAATCCTCGCGCTTCCTCTCCGAGCTGTTCGGTTCCGGCGTCCAGCACATCGCCTTCGCCACCGACGACCTGCTGGCGACGGTTGCGAAGCTCGAGAAGAACGGCGTGCCGCTGCTGCAGATTCCCGAGAACTACTACGACGACCTCGAGGCCAAGACCGATCTCACGCCCGACCAGCTCATGACTTTTCGCAATCACAACGTCCTGTACGATCGTGAAGGCGCGGCCGAGTATCTGCAGGTCTACACCCAGACGTTCGACCAGCGCTTCTTCTTCGAGATCGTCGAGCGGCGCGGCTATCGCGGCTACGGCGCATCCAACGCGCCGGTGCGGTTGGCGGCGCAGGCACGACTGGCAACGGACGCGCCGTAGGCGAGGCCGTGCGGATGAAAGACAAGGATGAGGGTGTATGTGATGCGCCGCCGTGACTGGCCCCGCTAGTCCCGCTGCGATAGGCTGGCGGCACCCATGAGTACCGAGGGCAACGCCGCACCGGTCCCGAGGGCGTCCGTGCGTCGCTCGCGCCGCATCCCGCTGATCTGGCTGGTGCCGATCGTTACCGCCCTGATCGGCGGCTGGCTGGCGTGGGACACCTTCTCCAAGCGCGGGCCGACGATCGTCGTCGAGTTCGAGACCGGCAACGGGCTGGTCCCCGGACAGTCGCCGCTCAAGTACAAGGACGTGCCGATGGGCACCGTCAAGTCGGTCGACATCAGCCACGACCTCAAGAAGGTGCTGGTCACCATCGAGACGACGCGCCAGGCGACGCCCCTCCTGACCGACAAGACCGTCTTCTGGGTGGTCAAGCCGCAGCTCTTCGCCGGCAAGGTGTCCGGCCTCGATACGCTGCTGTCGGGCTCCTATGTCGGCATGATGCCGTCGACCGAACCGGGCACGGCGGCGCGCCACTTCGTCGGCAAGGAGGATCCGCCGATCCTGCAGACCTCGCTGCCGGGCACGACGTTCAGGCTGGAGACCAAGCGGATCGGCTCGATCAGCCTCGGCTCGCCGATCTTCTATCGCGACATCGAGGTCGGCGCCGTGCTGGGCTGGGAGCTCAGCGACATGGCGCGCCACGTGACGATCCACGCCTTCGTGCGGGCGCCGTTCGACCAGTACGTCCACAACGATTCGCTGTGGTGGGATGCCTCGGGCGTCCAGGTCAAGCTCGACGGCGGCGGCGTCAAGGTGCAGCTCGAATCGATCAAGGCGCTGCTGCTGGGCGGCATCGCCTTCGAGACCGACCCCGACCTCAAGTCGGCGCCGAGCCAGGCCGACCACGCCTTCCCGCTCTATGCCAACAGCGACGCCGCCCATTCGGCGGGCTTCGGCCGCAAGCTCAGGATGGTGTCGTACTTCCAGGGTTCGGTGGCGGGCCTCGACGTCGGCAGCGACGTCACGCTGCACGGCCTCAAGATCGGCGAGGTCACCGGGCTCGGCCTGCGCTTCGACCCCAAGGTCGACGGCATCATCGTGCCCGTCCATTACACGATCGAGGCCGACCGCATCAACAACGTCGCGGCCGCCGGCAACCAGCCGATCGGCCGGGGCGCCATCGAGATGGTCCGGCGCGGCTTCCGCGCCACCCTCGACACGTCGAGCCTGCTGACCGGCACCAAGGTGGTGGCGATCAAGCAGATCCCGGATGCACCGCCGGCCACGATCGGGCGCGACGGCGACGAGTTCGTCATCCCATCGAGCGAATCGGGCGGGCTCGACAGCATCACCGCCTCGGCCGCCGCGCTGTTGACCAAGATCAACCGCATCGACTTCGAGGCGATCGGCGCGGGGCTCGCCGGCACGGCCAAGGGCCTCGACGGCATCGTCAACGGCCCGCAGCTCAAGCACACGCTCGAATCGCTCGAGGCGACGATGGTCGACGCCCGCGACTTCGCCCGCAAGCTCGACAGCGGCGCCGGCCCGGCGATGGCCAAGCTGCCCGACATCGCCAACCAGCTCGACAGCGCGATCACCCAGATCAACCGCCTCTCGACCTCGCTCAACACGGGATACGGCGGCGATTCGCGCTTCAATCGCGAGCTCGACCGGTTGATGCCGCAGCTCAACGAGGCGGTACGCTCGTTCCGCGCGCTCGCCGACCTGCTGTCCCGCCATCCCGAGGCCCTGATCCAGGGCCGCCCCTCCCAAGGTAGACAATGAGCGCAGGGATCAACCGGATGTCGATCGGCCGCCGCAGCTTCGCCTGCCTCGTCCTTCCCGCGCTGGCGTCGGCCTGCTCGTCGTCCGACCCGGCGCTCTACACTCTGGAGGTCAAGCAGGGTCCGCAATTCGCGAAGAGCCCGCCGGTCGTGCAGGTGCGCGACATCGGCCTCGCCCGCTATCTCGACCGCCGCGAGATCGTGCACTCGTCGGCCAACTACAAGCTCGCCGTCTCGAACAACGACTGGTGGGGCGATGGGCTCGGCGGCATGCTGAACCGCGTGATCGTGCTCGGCCTGTCGCAGCGCCTGCCGTCGAGCAGCGTCTACGGCGAGGGCGGCGCCATCTCGGCCGATCCCAACGCCGTGCTGGCGGTCAACATCCAGCGCCTCGAGCCCGACGCCTCGGGCGCCAATGTCGAGCTGCTGGCGCAGGCTGCCGTCGAGTTCAACCGCCCGCGCCGCACCGCCAACCGCAGCTTCCGGATCGTCAAGCCGCTGCCCACGCGCACTGTCGCCGGCCAGGTGGCCGCGACCAGCGATGCCGTCGGCGAGCTGACCGACGGTCTTGCGGCGCTGCTGGCGCAGTAGCGCATGACCCGGCCCGAGCTGCGCGAATGCCTGGGCTGCGGCCTGTTCCAGGTCGTGCCGCCGCTCGAGGTCGAGACGCGTTCGAGCTGCGTGCGTTGCGGCACCCTGCTGCGCCGCACGCGCCGCGACCCGATCAATCGCGGCCTGGCGCTGAACATCGCCGCGCTGGGGCTCTACATCATCGTCTGGACCGCGATGCTCATGAAGGTCTCGACCATGGGCATCCATCACGAGACCACGTTGATCGATGGTCCGATGGAGCTGGTGAGACAGGGGCTGTGGCCTCTGGCGCTGGCGGTCGGCTTCACCACCGGCCTCGCGCCGCTCGCCAAATTCGCCGGCGCGATCTACGTGCTGGCCGGGCTGCGCCTGCCGGGGCCCCTGCCCAACCTGCGCGGCGTCTTCCGCTTCACGCGGGCGATCAGCCTGTGGGCGATGCTCGAGGTGCTGCTGCTCGGCGTGTTCGTGGCCTACACCAAGCTCGGCTCGCTGGCGACGATGGAGCTCGGCGCCGCGGTCTACGCACTCGGCATCCTCACCGTCGTGGTGGTGTGGGCCGACGTGGTGCTGGAACCCGCGGCGGTGTGGGAGGCGATCGAAGCCACGGGCCAGACGCACGCGCCGATGCCGCCGATCGCGCTCGAACATCGGGCCGGCGCGGTCGGCTGCGAATCCTGCGGCCTGGTGAGCGTGCCGCACGGGCACGGCTCGGGTTGCCCGCGCTGTGGGGCGGCGCTGCACGAACGCAAGCCCGACAGCCTCAACCGCACCTGGGCGTTCGTGATCGCGGCGGCCATCCTCTATATCCCGGCCAACTACTATCCGGTGCTCACGGTGATCCAGGCCGGCGCCGGCGCGCCCAGCACCATCCTGGGCGGCGTCGAGGAGCTGCTGGCCTCGCAGATGTACCCGCTGGCGTTGCTGGTGTTCTTCGCCAGCATCCTGGTGCCGGTCTTCAAGCTGATCGGCCTCGCGCTCATGCTGATGGCGACCATGCTGGTGACCACCGCGGCCGGCGCACGGGTCCTGCTGCCGCAGCGTACGCGGCTCTACTTCGTCGTCGCCTGGATCGGCCGCTGGTCGATGGTCGACATCTTCATGGAATCGCTGCTGGGCGCGCTGGTCCAGTTCGGCGCCCTGGTGACGATTGCGCCCGGCGTCGGCGCGGTCGCCTTCTGCGCCGTGGTGCTGCTCACCATCGTCGCCGCCGAGACCTTCGATCCGCGCCTGATGTGGGACGCCGCCGCGCACAACGCGCACCGGCCCTTCGCGCTGCGCGGTCAACGTGAAAACCCTCCCCATTCATATGGGGAGGTGCCCCTGTAATCGGGGGCGGAGGGGTCAGGGGCGACAACGCCACTGTGGCCTCTGACCCCTCGGTCAGCGTAAGACGCTGACACCTCCCCATCAGAATGGGGAGGGTTGCTCACCGAGGACCCATGCCGATCAAGACGGGAAAGCAGTACGTCGACTCGCTGCGCGACGGTCGCAAGCTCCACATCGACGGCAAGGTGGTGAGCGACGTCACGAGCTATCCGCCCTTGCAAGGCATCATCGGCACCATCGCCGGCCTCTATGACGACCAGCACGATCCCAAGCTGCGCGACATCCTGGTCTATCCCTCGCCCAGCACCGGCCAACCGGTCAGCCGCACCTACATGGAGGCGAAGACGCGCGAGGAGCTGGACCGGCTCGCGGGCTGCTTCCATCTCCGGGCGCTCAGGACCTTCGGCCTGATGGGCCGCCTGACCGATTTCATGTCGGGCTTCCTGGTCGACAATGTGGTGGCGCTCCGGATGATGGGCCGCAGCGAGGCGGCGGCGCGCAGCCAAGCGATCGTCGAGCATTGCCGCGAGAACGACGTGCAGGTCACCCACGCGCTGATCGACCCGCAATCCAACCGGGCGACCCTCGATGCGCCGGCCGAGGCCGTCCACGTCGTCGAGCGCAAGAGCGACGGCATCGTGGTCAGCGGCTGCCGCATGCTGTCGACCCTCGCGCCGGTGTCGAACGAGTGCTACGTCGGCCCCTACTATCCGCGCAAGCCGGGCGAGGACGCATACACCGTCGCCTTCGTCGTGCCGATGAACGCGCCCGGCCTCACCACGCTGGCCCGCGAGAGCTTCCATCGCGGCCAGTCCCCGTTCGACCGGCCGCTCAGCAGCCGCTTTGACGAGGGCGACGCCATCCTGATGTTCGACAAGGTGTTCGTGCCCAACGAGCGCATCGTCGTCGACGGCGACCTCGAGGCCTACAACAACCTGCTGCGCGTGCGGCCGGGCTACACCTCGATCCAGGCCTGCGCGCGCTCGACCATGAAGCTGCGCTTCCTGGCCGGCGTGGCAACGGCGATCGCGCGGGCCAACGGCCGCGACAAGCTCCCGCGCTTCCAGGCGGCGATCGGCGAGCTGATCGCCCTGGTCGCCATCGCCGAGGGCATCCGCGACGGCGCCATCACCGACACGCTGCGCAAGCTCGAGGCCTTCGAGCAGGGCAAGCTGGCGCCCGAAGGCGACGGTCTCAGCGGCCCGCGGGTGCTGGCGAGCCCGGCCAATGCCGCGGTCAACTTCTTCTTCCCCTACGCCAACACCAAGGCCGCCGACGTGCTGCGCTTCGCCGCCGGTTCGGGCGTTCTGGCGATGACCGAGGCGGACTATGCCCATCCCGATGTCGGCCCGCTGATGGACCAGTGGATGATCGGCCCCAACATCGACGCCAGGCGGCGGCTCGAGCTGGTCAAGCTCGCCTGGGACATGACCGGCACCGAGTTCGGCTCGCGCGCGGCCCTCTACGAGCGGCTCTACTCCGGCGATCCCGAGATCAACGCCCAGCGCTGGTTCGCCAGCCCGGTGACGACGGAATGCGAGGCGCTGGTGCAGCAGTTGCTGAACGCTTAGAGCCATGGCCGCCCAGCCTTCCCCCGTCTGCGGGGGAAGGTGGCCCGAAGGGCCGGAAGGGGGTCATGGGCGTCGGCTCGTCGGCCGCCCCCATCCGGCGCTGCGCGCCACCTTCCCCCGCAGACGGGGAAGGCATGATGTTCGGCTCGCGGAGTACCGGAAATGCCGGAAATGCCGCTAATTCGCCCATAGCTCGGGATTGACCTCCCAGCGGCGCCGCGGCCGGCCGGCTCCGCGATGGACCTGCGGCTGCGGCAGCCGTACCGCCCCGTATTGCTCCAGCCGTTCGAGCAGCCGCTCGGCGGTGTCGGCATCCACCTTCCGGCTGAGCGCCTCGCATCGCACCTCCTCGCGCGAGATGGTCTGCGGCCGCATGCGCTGCAGCCATCGGCCGACGCGCCGCACCCGGCGCTCGTCCAGCGTTGACGGCACCTGGCCGAACACCGCCTGCGCATGCGGCCAGTAATAGTCGGCCCACAACGCGTGCGCGCGTTCCAGATGCGGCTCCGCGACGGTCGTGCAGGGCGTCTCGCCGCCCGTCGCCGCCCAGTCCATCAGGCTCAGCAGGCCGGCGAGCCGGACGATGGTGCCGGCCGCCTTGCCGATCCAGGCGGCTTCGAGCCCGTCGCTGTCGCGCATGAAGGCGCGCAGCCGCGGCAACAGCTCCTCCAGGCGCTCGGCGGCCGCCTCCTCCAGCGCGAGCACGGCCGGCTCGCAGATGGTGCCCGGCAGATCGACCAGCCGCTGCAGCAGCGCGCCGGCTTTCGACTCGTCGCCGGCGGTGCGGTCCAGCCGCGCGTCCAGCCGCGTCACCGGCCAGCAGTAGAGAATGCGCGACAGCAGCCCCGGGTCGGCCTCGCTCAGCGTTTCCGCCAGCCGGTCGGCCTGAAGGGTGGAGAAGATCGACTCCGGAAAGCGCGTACCGGTCCGGCCGAGGTCGAGCGCCTGGTTGGAACGCGACGGATCTCCGCTCCACCCCTCGATCATGATGGCGCGGTCCCCCGGCTCCTTCGAGAGGAGCCAGTCGTCGCAATCGTCGTACCACCAGGTAATGCCGCGATGAAACAGCCAGGCCGTGAGCGGCTGCTCGTCGGCCCGCAGCTTCTCCGCCTGGGGAGCGTCGTCCGGCGGCGCGGTCACGCGACCGAGCAGGCGGCGCCCCGCCACCAGCGCCGGCGTCTTGCCGGTCGACGGCGCACCGACCAGCGCCTGCCAGAGCAGGAGCGGCTCGCGCCAGTGCGGCGTGATATCGACCATCAGGCGCGAGCCGCACACCGCCACGAGCGCCGCGAGCAGCGCCTGGGCAACGTAGTCGACGCAGGTCGAGCCCTGCGCGTGGCCCTCGATCCACGGCCGCCACGGCTCGGGAATGACGTCGAGCGGAAACGGCGGCGGTACGGGCCGGCCCGTGTGCAGGAAACGACGATCGAGCTCGGGCCACGGCGCATCGGCCGCCGCCGCGAAATCGCGAGAAGGCATGGGGGTTCTCCTTGGGACGCGCATTTTACGCCCGGGCGTGGAGAGCACCTATTATGGGCATTGGCTGGGTAAATTTCGGCGCAGTATCAGGGGGTGTTGGTCGTTCCAATGCCCAGGAGGTTTTCACATAAGGACCCGTTATCCACAAGGGAAAGCGGTGGTGGCGGAGTTTGTTACCCCGTAGCGCCCCGAAAAGCGCAAATCGCGCAAAATGGGGGAAGCTGTTTGATTGGCTGTGACGTTGCCCCCAACTTTTATCCAGTTGCAACTAGAGTCTGGCGATTGAACTCGTCGGTCTGCTCGGTGGCGAGGGGCCATGGCGCGGAGCCCGCGGTGAGCGCAGCGCCTTGGCCCC